>Ga0056121_1000027_pt1 | contig 100359 bp, 88 predicted proteins | sample WorMetHEROISLAND_FD_83872 | JGI IMG/M metagenome (GOLD analysis project Ga0056121, IMG submission 83872) | Marine gutless worms symbiont microbial communities from Max Planck institute for Marine Microbiology, Germany - Olavius sp. 1 HERON ISLAND ...
CCATTGGCTCACTTGGCCGGAAACTGACCCCGGGCCCCGAATAGCCCCCCCGGTATCCTGATTCAGAACGAACCGCCCGAATTCAGACCACGCCTCTATCGTCCCGCTGCCATCCACAAGGGGTTTCTGGGTCTCGATAAACGCCAGGGCTCCCTTGGGAAACAGACGCCGGTCTGTGGCGATGGAGCGGCCCGGGGTCAGTTTCCGGCCAAGTGAGCCAATGGGGCCTTCCGGCTCCGTGTTGAAAAACACATAGCTTGGGTTCTCATTCAGGATGTCCTTGACTTCTGCGGGGTGCGCGCGCAAATATTTTTTAATTGCCTGCATGGACATCTCTTCCCGGGGAATGGCCCCATTGTCGATGAGCACCTTGCCGATGCTCCGGTAGGGGCGGCCATTGGGGCTGTTGTAATGTACGTTGATCGATTCATTGGCGTCCATGTAGAGCTTGCCCGAACCTTGTATGTGCAAAAAAAACAGATCGATAGGGTCGTCCACCCAGGCCAGCACATCTGCTTTGCCATCCAGGGCGCCGTCTGAATCGATTTCGCGGCGATCATGGTACGGCACCAGGGATTTCCCATTTAAGCGACCCCAGACGGTTTCGTCTTTAAACTTCTCAGAAAAGAGGGACAGGTCAACAGAAACAAGATCTTCCGGACGCACATATAGAGGATAGCGAAAACGATCGTCTCTTCGATAGCTACCCTTTAAAAACGGTTCGTAGTAACCGGTGAATAACACCCGGCCCGCCTCTTCACCACCGATGGACTGGTACACGTGGTAGTGCTCCCGGATAAAACGATTAAGTGTTCGTAAGTCCGGATCAGTCTCCAGGAAAGTGGTAAATTGCGCCAGTGATGCGGCCAAATGAGCGGCTGAATATGTGTCCGTGCCAAAAGCAAACTGGGTCTCAGGAGCGAGCACCTGTAGATATGCCAGGCTCTGTTCAATTGAAGCCGACAGGGCGTCGTAGTTCATATCATCTGAAAATTCAGGTATTTTATGTTTTTTAAGTAAAACAAGGGGCACAGCCGGCACCTCGATGGTCGGTATCTTCAAAAGGGCGCATCCCGGCGAGATGAGTAGAAAAAAGCCCAGGATACCCAATAGGCTGTAATAGCGAAAGAGGCTTGCTGTTCGCAGGGTGCAAGGCGGTTTAGGTTTGTTCATCGTGGTCTTCCCGCGTGTTTTCGGTCAATTGTCGGGGGCGTTTTTCTATCGGATCGATTTCGGGCAGGGGTGTATCTGCCTTGAGTGAAAGGCCGAGGCCGTCAAATTTGCGGGCTGTGGCCAATACACGGCGCTCGAAAGAACCGACCATTTTATTATACGATTCCGTGGTTCTTTCGATGTCCCGGCCCAGGCTTTTAAAATGTCCGGTCATGACTGCCAAACGCTGGTAGAGGTCGTTGCCCAGGGCGCTGATCACTTTGGCGTTTTCCGCCAGGGCCTCCTGACGCCATCCCATGGCAATTGTTTTCAGCAACGATATCAAGGTGGTTGGGGTGGCGAGAATGATCTGGTGGGCGGCCCCGGTTTCAATCAGGTTCGGGTCCCGGGCCAGGGCGGCCGAAAAAAAGTTTTCGCCGGGGATAAACAGAACCACGAACTCCGGTGTCGGTTGAAACTGGGTCCAGTAAGCTTTCCGGGACAGTTGCCGGATATGGGATTGAACGTGCTTGGCGTGGTTTTCCATCAGCGTCTCCCGTTCATCAGGCGAACCGGCGGCCTGGGCTTCCAAGTATGATGCCAGCGGCACTTTAGAATCGACCACGATGTTGCGTCCGGCGGGCAACTGAATAATCATATCCGGCCGCATGAGGCCGTCTCCGGCACTGACACTGGCCTGCTCGATAAAATCGCAGTGGTCCTGCATACCGGCCAGCTCCGCTACCCGCTTGAGGGTAATTTCACCCCAGCGTCCCCGGACGTGGGGTTTGCTCAGGGCGCTGGTCAGTTTGCCCGTTTCCCGCTGTAGGGCGTTCTGGCTTTCCGCCAGGGACTCCACCTGCTGGACCAGTCCGCCGTAAGCTTTCTCCCGAGCCCGCTCCAGTTCACGAATCTGCCGGTCATAGCGGTCCAATGCTTCGTTGATGGGTTTTACGATGTTACCGATGGACTTTTGACGGGACTCAAGGTCACTGGCCGCCGCCGAGAAATATTTGGACATGGTGGTTCCGGCCAGATCCATAAACGCTTTGTTGTTGTCCTGCATGACCTGGAGGGAGACACTGCGAAACAGGTCGGGCAGCTTCGTCTGGAAGTTTTCCAGATTAGCGGCTTTTTCCTCGGCAGCCGATTTGAGACCCGTCAGTTCTACCAGCTCCCGGTTGCGGGCCTCCAGGGATTTCTCGGCCTGTTCAAGGCGTTTGGTAAGCTGTTCAAGCTCACCGGCTTGATGTTGGAGGGTTTCCTGTAGATTCGTGCGGGCGCCATTGAATTCTTCCAGTGCCGCCGTGAACTTTGAGCGGTACCAAATCCGGCAAAGCAGCCAGGTGATCAACCCGACTAGGGCGACAACCGCCAAAAGTAGGTATACGGGTAGTTCGACAATGCCGTTATGAAAAACCATGGTCGCGCTTGTTTCCGTTTGAAATTCCAGGCCCGGCAAGGTATCGCAACCTTCCGGCCGAGCGGATGTTTATTTGGACATGAACCCCCCGACGATCAGCAATAACACGCCGACCGCTACAGAGAGCAAGTACAGGGGCATGGTTACGACGTAATGGAGCCCTTTCTGAGCCAGCTGCATGGAGATACCATTGACCCACTTTAGGGTTTCCGGACCCGTGACGTCCACCAGATTCAGGGTTTCCCATTTAATCTCTCCGGCTGTCATCATGGAGGAAATTGCTTGGAAACCCAGGATACAGCCACTTCCAGCCAAGAAAATGAGACCGAGCAGGGTGATTTTATTCATCTGATTCTTTCTCCAATTTGTAAGTTCCGCTTTTGCCCCCGGATTTCTCCAGCAAGCAGATATCCGAGATAACCATGCCTTTGTCCAGGGCTTTGCACATGTCGTAAAGTGTCAAAGCGGCCACCGAGACCGCCGTCAGAGCCTCCATCTCCACCCCGGTTTTTCCGGTAAGGCGTACGGTGGCCACGATTTCCACTTGATGATCATCGGGTTTGAGAACGAAATCAACCGCGGCGTGGGTGATGGCGAGCGGATGACACATGGGGATGATGTCGGCTGTCTTTTTGGCCGCCATGACGCCGGCGATGCGGGCCGTTTCGAGCACATTGCCTTTGGCGACGGTGCCCTGTTGAATCCCATCGATGATGCGGGGGGGCATATGGATAATTCCCCGCGCGGTTGCTTCCCGGACGGTGGCTGCCTTCTCGGTTACATCCACCATTCTAACCTGGCCATGGTTGTCTAAATGCGTGAATTCCGACATATTTTAAAATATCCTTCCAAATAGCCTTGAATCAAATGGTAGCTTTTGATCGGGAGCAAGGCCAGAGCGTTTTTGAGACCGGAGGCCTGGCGAGTTCTATATCGAGGATCTTAAAAATGCGAAAATGCCGCTTAGTCCCGAAACCTAAGCGAAAAATTCGGTCTTATCCGTCACCGTCGCCTTGATCGCATTGAGGGCATCCGTCAGGGTGGCGATGACATTTTCACGGATGTCCCCGGCCACGGCCAGGATCATGACATCATCTCCCACCGCCAGATCCCGGTCTGCTGCGATTCTGACCTGGATATCTACGATTCCGGGCCGTTGCCGGTATTCAGATACAACCTGCTCCATTTTCTGGTGATCAACTCTGACGCGCAGCCCGGTTACCGCCCGTCCTTCCCGGGATGTACATCGGACGATTCCATTGTGATAAAGGACCATGCCGACTTTATCATAATCCGGGTGGGCTTTGATGGCAGCCGCAACCGTACTTAAATCCATCAGGACACCTCATATTCACGGCCGAGAGCTTCCGCCCGACGCAGATCTGCGGGCGTATTTACATTAAAAAAAGAGAGCAGGTGGGGATCTGCCTGCCGCGCTACTTTTTCACTGATAATTTTTAAGTTTTTTTTCCTGAAAGCACGCTTGATCTTGAACCGGCCGTTTTCCACACTGTGCCGGGCGGTTTCCAGGCAGGCGCGCGAATAGACCGCGCACAGCGGCTCGCGGCCCTCATTCGTTTCCGGCATAACGATATCGATTTCCGGTGAAATGCCGCTCACGATGGCCCTGACCAGCGCTTCCCTGAGAAAGGGCGTATCGCCGGCAGTGAAAAAAGCATAGTCGGTGCGGGCGTAAAACAGGCCGGTGTGGATACCGGTTAAAGCACTTCGGGGCGCCAGTATATCGGTGACGATGGTTGCGTCATAATCGAGGTAGCGCTCCGGTGTATTGGTCACCAGGATCAGGTCATCAAATACATTGGACATCACCGCGAAGATCCGGTCCATTATCCTTTCATCGCCGATTCGCATCAGGGCCTTATGGCGGCCTTCGAAGCGGGTGTTTTCTCCGCCGGCCAGTATGACGCCCGTACACACACTTGACATAGTGTCTTCTTTGTTATGAAAAAAAGGTGGTAAAATCAAGAATATTCAGATTATAAAACCGGCACCGGCCCTCTGCCCGGAGAAAGGTGATGACCATGGGTTTAATATCGCATAAAGCAGATGCACCAACCGAAGTTGACCTGGCCGTCGTGTCCGTTTCCAGCACCCGAGCCCTCGAAGAAGACAAGGCCGGCCACTGGATCGCCAAAACGGCCGTAAAAGAGGGACACCGCGTGGTATACCACCAGGTGATCAAAGATAACGCTTACCTGATTCGGGCCACCGTCACGGAACTGGTGGCCAACAGTGGTGCCCGGGTTATCCTCGTGACTGGCGGCACCGGGCTAAGCGACGCCGACGTGACCATCGAGGCCGTAAAACCGCTATTGGAGAAAGAGTTGACCGCTTTTGCGGTCCTGTTTGCGCAGCTGAGCTTCTATCAGATCGATTCCGCGGCTATCCTGTCCCGGGCCATCGCCGGCAGGATCGGCCGTGCGATGGTGTTCTGCATGCCGGGGAGCCTGAATGCATGCAAGCTGGCGTGCCAGGATTTGATATTTCCGGAAATAGGGCACATGATCCGCCATATTGATAAAGGGTAAACATCAACCCCTGTGCCCCCTCACTCGGCCTTAAGCCGTATCAGGTTGATTTCGTTGGTGGTTCCAAGGCGAATGCGCGGGCCGTAGGTGCCGGCGCCCTGGGATACGAAAAAAGTGGTGCCGTCGCGTTCGTAGAGCCCCTTGTTCAGCGGGAAGATAAACGGGGTCAGCAGGTTGGCTGGAAACATCTGGCCGGCATGGGTGTGGCCGGATAACATAAGATCGATACCCCGGGCGGTTACATAGTCCAACCCGACCGGACTGTGGTGCATCAATACGGTCGGCGAGTCTTTCCCTATGGCCAAAGTCGGGAGCACATCCTTGATTGTGCGTCTGTCATGGGAGGGGTGCATATCGAAGGTATCCTCGTCCGGATTCATATAGTCGAGACCCACCAAATGAAATCCATGCATATCTACAATTTCGTTGTGCAGGATGCGGACTCCGTACCGGGTGATGAGTTCGAAGGCCCGCTCGGTATCCACATAATTGTCGTGGTTGCCGCCCACGAAGTAAACCGGGGCCTCAAATTGCTCCAGCGGAGAGAGGACACCGGGTAACAGTGCCGCGTTGGCGTCCACCAGATCGCCGTTGATCAAAACGACATCCGGATCGTGGCCATTGGTCTCGGCCACAATCTCCTCCAGATAGGCCCGGCCGCGATGGTGGCCGATGTGTACGTCCGAAATGTGCATCACAAGGACATCTTTTTTCAACCCGGCCAGCTTGATCTCGGTCTCAACGATGCTAAACGAATTGGCTCGTACGGCACCTGCAACCGTCAGCGCCAGGGCAATTACCAGTGCTACCGGGCTGCTCCATTTTTCGAATTGCTTCCATTTCAATTGAACCAGATGGAGAACCAGCAATAAAATGACCAGATAGATATAGAGGGTGAAGACATAACCACCGAACACGTTCAGGCTGCCGATCCAGGCGCTGGTGGCCCGGGCAGTGGCGAGCATAGCGAAAAGGGAACCGAACAACCATGCAGCTACGCCGAGCCGCAGGGGCCAACGCCGTTTGAGATCGAAAAGGGTGTGTAGCCAAGCGGCCACATACCAGATTGAGGCCAAGAAAATGCCGAGAAAGAACAGGCGCAACGTTATGGCGAGCAACATCAACATTTGGCTGCCACCTCCCGGATATCTTTGTTTTCCAAGATAGGCAGGCTGCTGATAAACTGGTTGTCCAGGCCCACCTCTACCATGGCCCGGGCCAGGTCCTCCGACGAGATACCGATGTTGGGATAGATGAGTCGTAGTATCGGGTAGACCGGCCGAAAAAGTTTATACATGAGATTGGGTTCCTTGCGCGGTGTCACCGGATAGATATACCCGGGCCGGAAGATATGCACCCGGGGAAATCCCGCTGTGAGCAGCCCGTTTTCAGCCATGCCTTTGTAGCGGGCAAAAGCCACCTTGCTCTTTTCGGCCGGATCTGCCCCCTGCCCGCTGAGAAAGCAGAACGCTACCTGCGGGCTATTTTTTTGAAGCGCCTGGCTAAACGCCAGGGTGTAATCAACCGTGATTTTTTTGAATTCATCGTCCGGGACAGCCCCGGTGTAGACACCCGCACAAAAGAGGGCCAGATCCTGACCGGCCAGATCAGCCTCAATGGCGGTAAAGTCGAAAAAATTGTCGTGGACCACTTCGATCAATTTGGGATGGTCGGTTCCGGTCGACCGGCGCACGATACTCGTCACCTGGGCGACTCCTGGATTATCGATGCACAACCGCAGGGCGCAGCCACCGACCATGCCGGTGGCACCCAACAGGATGATCCGTTTTTCCTTCATGGTATAATTTTCCTGTTATTCAGGTAGGGTCCGTTTGTCGGACGCGGTATGTCTGAATGGGGTAATGGAAGCCTTTTACCTCGATGGTGCCCACCTCCTCACAGTGAATCTCGTCTTTGACCAGAGCCCAGGTGGTGTGGGAAAGATAAATACGGCCGGGTTCACACGCCTGTTCCAGGCGGGACGCCAGATTGGTGTTCAAGCCAATGGCGGAATACTCCATAAATCCTTCCGAACCGTAATTGCCGACATTGGCCATGCCGGTGTGAATCCCGCAGCGGATCTGGAAAGGAAATTGAACCCCCTGGTTCCACCACTTCTCACTCAATGTTTTCATCTTTGATTGCATTTCCAGGGCCATACGCAGGCACGCGAGAGCGTCTGCCTGCTCGCCTTTTGAATCCGGCGCCCCAAAAATCGCGTACACGCTGTCACCGGTGAATTGCGGGATGGTGCCGCCCCAGGTACGGACGATCTGTGCCATTTCGCCCAGGTACTCATTGAGCAGCCGGGCCACCTCCTCGGGATCGGACGCATCGGTAAACTGGGTGAAGTCCTTGATATCTGAAAAGAACATGGTCAGCTTTTTGCGCTGGTGCGAAAGCTCGGCGGCAAACTCCCCTTTGAAGATTTTTTCCGTCACATGGGGATCGATGTATTTGGAAATCTGGGTCTGGGCCTCCTGGAGCCTCAAGTTGGCCGCCTCCAGAGCCTCTGTACGTGCCGCTACCTTTTCCTCCAAACCATCTTTAAGGTCCTCTATGGTTTCCCACTGCATGCGCAACAGGCCGTAGGTCATCAATACACACATGTAAATCGGTGAAATTCCATAGAAGGCGTGTGCTTGCAGACCCATAAGGGGGAAAATCAGGCCAACCATAGATCCTAAAATATCACGACCGATCAGGGCTGCAAAAGTAATGATTCTGGCTTTTTTCTCGATACGATTTCCAGCGGCTTTAATGCCACGGTAGAGAATAAAGACATGGCATAGCAGTAAATAAAGCCCATAAAACGGTAACACCACGGCAAGTGGCCCGTAACCATGTTCCCAGCCGGTAGGGGAATAGAATCTTACCGAAGAGAGAACTAAATCGGTGAAGAGTAAAACGAGTAGCCAGAAAAAAACGGCCGCATAGATGATCTTTCTATGGACCGCAATCGGTAGCCCGATTAGTTTCTCTTTCAACCGTTGGGAGCGTCCGGAAATTTGCAGGCTATACTCAATCACCAGAATATAACTTGGAAAACCAAAGAAATAGGGCCACTTGTTCCAGAAGTTGGCCTGCGCTTCGCTGGTAGACAGATGGAGCAGACCACCCCCGCCGACGGATAAGGCCAGATTCACGCAGAGCGCAAACAGAAGGCGGTTGCTTTTATCCCGTGGATTCTGAACAATTACCGCCAGGCTAAGTAACAGCAGGAGAGCGAAAGCGAGAATATTCGGTAGCGCATATGGATTCATGTTGACTATCCAAATTTCCGGGAAATTCCCCTTTTATTTTGTATAGCAGACATTCTTATCCTAATAATAACTATAAATAGGAGCTACGGTTAAAAAATTGATTAACTGAACCCTAAGAATCGGATTCCTGCTGTTGCGGTAGGGGAATCTTGATGAAGTCGATGCCCTCTTCCTTGAGGGTTTTTTCTTCTTCCGGGGTGGAGGTGCCGCGGATGCTGCGTGGTTCGGCTGCCCCGTAGTGGATTTTCAAAGCTTCCTTGGCAAAGTCGCAGCCGACATTGTCAAAATTGTTTTCGACGAAATCAACCATCTTTTTACCGATCTGGTCCAGGTTGACCTGGGCGGTGGCCGCACTGGTGCTGACGCCGCTTGCGGATTTGATGGCAAACGTGGAGGGCACCCGGCTGACGTGGGTCTCGTTGCACACCGGGCAGGTTAACAGGCCTTTGCGCTTTTGGCTTTTATAGGCGCTGTCATCTTCAAACCAGCCTTCAAAGACATGGCCCAGGCTGCATTGTAAGTCATACGCGATCATACCATTTCCTCTAGAACCGACACTCTCAAATTAGTACCACAAATCATCTGCATGTAAAAGAAATTATTGACAGACCCGGTGTTTCCACCCAAAATAAGCGCCGTTAAATAGGTTTTAAAATACGAGCCGTGCATCCTGGCGGTGGTTGTTCGGTCGAGGGGATTCTAACCGGGTATCTTTGCGAGGAAAATACTATGCGAGCCATAACGATCATTCTCGTTTTAATTCTCTCCGGGGCCGGTCTGGTACAGGCCGAGACCTGGTACGTGACCGACTCACTGGAAATCACCTTGCGAACGGGCCCCGAGCTGGACCGCAAAATTACTTCCATGCTGAAAAGCGGTCAATCCATGGAGATCATCGACAAAGGTGAGGAGTGGAGCCAGGTGCGGTTGCCCAGCGGTCGCGAGGGATGGGTGCTCAACCGGTTCATCCAGGAAGAGCTCCCGGTGAAAATGCAGTTTGAAACCCTCCAAAAAAAATACAATGATCTCCTGTCGGGTGCGGACGAACCCCTCCAAAAACTGAAGGAAGTAACCAATGCGAACACCCGCTTGCGTACCGAGCTTGCCAAGACCAAACGCGATTTCGGCGCCCTTCAAAAATCTTACAAGGAATTGCGCGAAACAACGGCGGATGCACGCCGGATAAAAACTGAACGAGACCAGCTGTCCCAGCAGCTGGCCGAGAATTCCAAGGAAACACGCCGGCTCAAGATTGCTCTGGAGACCGCTGAAAAGAAAAGCACCCAATGGTGGTTCATCGCCGGAGCCGGTGTCTTGTTTTTCGGATTCATCATCGGGTTTGCTGTGCGGCCGCGGCGGAAACGGTCATCACTTTATTAGAACACATCTCAAAAAAGTCTTCATGTCGGGCGTAGCCTCTGGCGAAGCCTGATTGGCCAATCCGCCCGAGGCGGATAAAACTCGGCGTTGCGCGCTCGGAATAAATCCTCGAAATACCTTATGTATTCCTCCGGTTTATTCCTCGCGGCCGCCTTGCACCACGTTAGGCATTAGCTTCGCGTCATTTTGAACCAAAATCCGTTTTTTGAGATGGGTTCTAAAAGGGTTCGAGGGGCCAAGGGTTCAAGGGGCCCAAGATTCATGGGGTCACATTCAAACCAATTGATTTCAACCGGCAGGTTCCTTTGGAAAGTATAATCTTATTAAGCACAACTAATGGAAATTAAAACCGATTTTCTCGTTATTGGAAGTGGTGTCGCCGGACTCACATTCGCCTTGAAGGTGGCCGAACATGGCACGGTTGCCCTGGTAACCAAGAAGGGCATCATGGACAGCAATACCGCCCGCGCCCAGGGAGGCATTGCCTCAGTGTTCGGGAAGTTGGATTCCTTTGACCTGCATATCGAAGATACCCTGGCATCAGGTGACGGGCTCTGTAACCAGGAAGTTGTTGAGATGGTGGTCAAGGGAGGGCCCGAAAGAATTCGCGAACTTATCGATCTCGGGGTACAATTCAATCTCAGCAAAGAGACCCGGGGGCAGGACGAACCCAGCCTCGATCTCGGTCAGGAAGGTGGCCACTCACGTAAACGGATTGTCCATGCCAATGATATGACCGGCCTTGAGCTGGAAACCGTGCTGGTCAATCATGTATATTCCCATGACAACATCCAGGTGTTCGAAAACCACATGGCCATTGATCTTATCACGGTCAGTACGCGGATGAAGCGCGGGATGGTTACGACTACCCATGAGGATTTCTGCTGTGGTGCCTACGTGCTCGAAGCCAGGACCACCACCGTGCATACGTTCAATGCCGGTATCACGCTGTTGGCTGCCGGTGGTGCCGGCAAGGTTTATCTGTACACGAGCAACCCGGACATCGCAACGGGAGACGGCATCGCCATGAGCTACCGGGCGGGTGCCACGGTAGCCAACCTGGAATTTGTACAGTTTCACCCCACCTGTCTGTTCCATCCAGAAGCCAAGAACTTTTTGATATCCGAGGCCGTGCGAGGTGAAGGCGGCATTTTGGTCGATACGGCCGGTCGACGTTTTATGGAGGACTATGATCCCCAAAAAGATTTGGCCTGCCGAGATGTGGTTGCCCGGGCCATCGACACTGAATTGAAGAAAAGTGGCGACGACTCGGTATTCCTGGATATTTCCCACCAACCGGCGGATTTGGTAAAAACCCGATTTCCAAATCTGCATGAAGAGTGTCTGAAATTCGGTGTGGATATGACCGCCGAACCCATCCCGGTGGTTCCGGCGGCCCACTATATGTGCGGCGGAGTGGCCACCGATATGTTGGGACGCACGGACATCCGGCGTCTGTATGCCATCGGGGAAACGGCCTGTACCGGACTGCACGGGGCCAATCGATTGGCAAGCAACTCCCTTTGTGAGGCCCTGGTATACGCCGATGCTGCCGCCAGGCAGGCGGTGGCGGATCTGAAATCGATTGATGCCGGCCTGACACCGGAACCCTCTCCCTGGGACGAAGTGGGGACGTCCGATAGCGATGAGCTGATCATGGTGTCCCACAACTGGGACGAAATCAGGCGCTGCATGTGGAACTACGTCGGTATTGTCCGTTCCGACAAGCGCCTGGCCCGGGCCCGGCGCCGCATCGAAAACATCCAAGCTGAAATAGATGAGTATTATTGGGGGTTTCGAGTCGCTCCCGATTTGATCGAACTGCGGAACATCGCCATGGTAGCGGAGTTGATCGTAAAATGCGCGCTGCACCGCAAAGAGAGCCGCGGGTTGCACTACAATATTAAATATCCAGTGCGCGATGACCGCCGTTGGCTCAAAGACACGATTCTACGACGCCCTTTTGTGGGGTGATCCGGATGGGCTTTTTGGCCGCGAAATTCCCGGCAAAGAGAGCTTGGGGCCGGTTGACATCAGCATTATGTGCATTAAATTTTCACCAAAGCCGCGGGCTTTGAATGTAGGATGATTTCCAGCGGAGCGGGAGATGAACAAACTTAGAGATAGCAATTGCCACCAGGATCCTAAATGAACGCGAAACGGGACTATTACGAAGTACTCGGCGTAGGCCGGGATGTTGATGATAATGCATTAAAAGCGGCCTATCGCAAGCAAGCCCTTAAATACCATCCGGATCGAAATCCCGACGACCGGCAGGCTGAGGAGAAATTCAAAGAGGCCTCCGAAGCCTACGACGTTTTGCGGGACCCCCAAAAACGCCAGATCTACAATCAGTATGGGCACCAGGGACTCGAAGGCTCCGGTTTCTCGGGTTTTGGCGGCTTCGACGACATCTTTTCAAGCTTTGGCAGTATTTTTGAAGACCTCTTCGGATTCAGTAACGGTGGCGGCCGCGGTCGCAGCCGGGCGCGACGCGGCTCGGACCTGCGCTATGATCTCAGCCTGAGTTTCATGGAAGCCGCCTTCGGCACCGAGACCGAAATCGAACTCAATAAAGCGGAAACCTGCAACACCTGTGACGGCAACGGCTGCGAACCGGGAACCAGCCCGGAAACCTGCAGCCACTGCCAGGGGTCGGGTCAGGTTTCCCGCAGCCAGGGATTCTTCACCGTTCGGACCACCTGCCCCCGCTGCCAGGGAAACGGGCAGAGCATTCCCCATCCGTGTCAGCAGTGCCGCGGACACGGTCAGGTGGTGGCCACCAAGAAAGTTTCCGTCAAGATACCGGCCGGCGTGGACAGCGGGTCACGCCTGCGACTTACCAGCGAGGGCGAAGCCGGTGCCCTGGGCGGCCCTCCCGGTGACCTTTACGTCTTTATCAACGTGGAGTCCCACGACTTTTTCAAGCGGGACAATTCCAATGTGATCTGCCAGGTGCCCATTTCATTTGTACAGGCTGCCCTGGGTGATAGTATCATGGTGCCCACCCTGGTGGGTGAAAAGGCCCTGAAGATTCCCAAGGGCACCCAGTTCGGGGATGTGTTGCGGTTTCGGGGCGAGGGCATTGCCTCCCTCCGGTCCGGTCGCCGTGGTGATCAGATCATGCAGATCATTATCAAAACGCCGACCGGTCTGACCAAGAAGCAGGAACAGCTTCTCAAGGACTTCGCGGCCCTTGAATCCGACAAAATCTCAACCAAACTCAAAAACATTTTTAAGGGTGCCGCCGAAAAAGTGGCCCGCTAATTCGGGCCCATCCCAAAACAGCGTCTTTAATACCAGGGCGGTGTTTCTGTTCTTGCGAGATCCTCACATGGGTCGCTTAGACCTGCGGTCCCAAGATCACTCAAGCCTTCCGGCTTCGCTTTCGGCTACGCCGGACATGTGCTCTGAACCTAAACCTACCATTCGTGAATGGACACGGGACATTCAAAATCGTAATTATTAGCTAAACCTCTGGAGGTAAACCGGCATGTATGAACTGAAGGTCGAAACCGATTTTGCAGCAGCTCACCAACTCACTATGGTCGGCGAAAAATGCGAGAATCTGCACGGCCACAACTGGAAGGTGGAGGTCATTGTTGCCGGGGACACCCTGGACGAAGGCGGGGTTCTGATGGATTTCGGCATCATCAAGAAGCATGTCCGTGCGGTGATGGACACCCTGGACCATAAGTTCTTGAATGAACTGGAGTTTTTCGGTAACGGCACGCCACCCTCCTCTGAAAATATCGCCAAGTACATAGCGATGGCCCTGATAGAGAAAATCGACAATCCAGCCGTTCGCATTGCCCGGGTCAGTGCGTGGGAGTCGAAGAATGCTTGTGCCACGTACATCCCGTAGAAGTGGTTTTAAAGCATCCCCTCGCGCTCACTCTCTGCGTTGGCCGCACGAATCAAATCCTCGAAATATTAAACATATTCCTCCGGTTTGATCCGCACGTCCGCCTTGCTTGCCGGGCGAAGCTCAAAGAGCGAAGACTGGATCTTGAACGCGATTGAATACTTTAAAACCACTTCTCGAAGATATTTAAAACTGATCCCCTCGCGTCCAATCTCTGCGTTGGGCGTGTAATCCAGCACGAAGTGCCGGTTTTCAAGCCACCAGGCGCAACCTATAGCGCTATCCTCGAAATACTCCAGTATTTACCACGATGGGCATTGGCTTCGCTGGCACCTCCGGTTTGAATGACCCGCCCGCCTTGCTTGCCGGGCGTCTTGTGCGGCGTTGCCAAAGTCGAAGACGTAAGCTCGAAGAGCGCCCTACCGGTGAAGTAGCCCTGCTATGTAGCATGGAAAGACAGGCTCTTGATTTTGATTGAGAACTTTGAAACGGTCTCCCTAAGCGAGGCCGGCCGGAGAAGATTGTGCCCGTTAGACCCGAAGGTGTCGGGGGCGGCCTTCAGCCGCCCCCGGAACTTATCTAAGGTGGGAAATCCTTGGTCTGGCTAAAGCGGCAAAAGCCGCCGTCAGGCGTTGGGGTAAAGTTCCAGCAAGCGGTTTCCCAGCATCGTGGCGATGCGTTTGAACAGGGTCAACCCGCTGGCCGGTTCTTCGTTGAGCAGTTCCAAAAACTGGGCACTGCTTATTTTCAGCAGGTTCGCGGACTCCACGCACTGCCCGGACGCCGAATAAGCCTCGCGTTCGGTCAGGCTTGACCAGCCGATGATCTCCCCAGCCTGACGCGCCATGTAGACCACCTTGTCGCTTTTACCCAGAACCAATTTTATCCGGCCGGTCAGCAGTATATAAAAATCAGTGGCCCGGTCACCTTCGTGGAACAGAAAGTCACCTTCGGCAAAGGAGACTTTTTTAGATAGTTCCATGGCCTTTTTAACAAACCCCTTATCCATCCCCCAAAAAAGATCACCTTGTTGAAGTTGCATGATGCGACCTCCTTTCCATGAAGCCATTACAAAAACGTCTTCTGGCTCAATCCGCCCGAAGTGGATAAAACGCGGCGTCAGGCACTCATATCCATCCCTCGCAATACTTCTTGTTCTTACCACGCTGGGCATTGGCTTCGCCGGCACCTTCGGTTTGATATTCGCGGCTACCTGACCTGCCTGTCTGGCGTAGCTTTTAGCGTAGACTAAGAGCGTAACTTAACAAGCGCAGACGGGACATTGAACCAAAATCCATCCTTGAGCGTACTTCATGTATTAAATGTACCAGGGTTATACTGATATGGGTTTAATCCGACATGATTCAAGATACCGGGAAGACGCCTGTCTATTTGGCGAAACAGGGTTATGGCAGAAAATCCGCAATCACCGAGAAATCGCAAAAAACGGACGGACACCCCCGGAGGGTTGTCCTGACAGGCGCTCCCCGATATCGTCAGCAACCATTTCCGCGTAAACAGATATAATGACAACTGCCGGCGGGCGGCAGATTGAAGGCACCGAGTAGAAACTCAGCTCATCAACCTAAGGGTAATACGCATGTTTGTCAGGGAAACCTAGCGATAGTAACTGGTTGAGGTGTAGCTGGCGCTGTGGCGAGTAGGGGGCTCAATTCGCGCGAACTATAGTTACCATGATAGTATGCGAGAAATAAGTGTCAAGCCTTTAATCCATGCTGTCGATTGAACGCTCCCCGCAGCCCCGGTCAGCGGGATTTTGACTGCGCACCACAAACTTAGGGGAATGCGCCCGCCATTCGGTTCAAAAGAACAATTGATTGACAAAACAATCCCTGCCAATAGAATTCATAAATGGGCCATCTACTGGAAAATATACCGGACGAACTGCCGGAAGAGCTGTTTGAAACCATCCTGGCGCAATCCGACTTCAAATTGGAACGCATTGTTTCCCGTGGTCATGCCACACCCGCGGGACACTGGTACGACCAGGTTGCTGATGAGTGGGTTCTTCTGGTGAAAGGCTGCGCCGGGTTTCGGATTGAAAACCAGGAAGAAGAAATACTTTTACAACCCGGCGATTATATCCTCTTGCCCGCCCACTGCCGCCACCGGGTGGAGTGGACCGATCCCGAGAACGATACCATCTGGCTTGCGTTGCACTATTTACCTCGAACGTGATAGCCGGGAAGCTCGTTGGTATGCAACCATGTCGGGGCCAACGTCAATTCATATCCAAACAACGGATCCAAGAGGTCAAGGTAAGCACTATGTCGAATCTGAAGCGATTCCCGAGATACCTGCTCTGGTGGATTGGTCTCACGCTTTCTGGGCTGCTCCTGGTCGGCAGCGGCTGCGTTGAGAAGAAAATGTCGGTTAAACAAGCCAAGGCGGTGACCGTGTCCATGGAAACCGCTCCATTCGAACCCCCGCCCCGGCGTATCGGAGATATTCTTGATGTTCTCGATCAGCCCGGCGTATTCGATCCGGATATAACCCGGCGCTACCGCGAATTGGCCGACACGCCCCCACCGGAAGAGGGGGATGATGCTGGTAAAGCAGCCTTCTTTTACAAGCGGGGAAAAGCAGCTGACAATCTCGGGCGCAGTCGTCAGGCCCGGGAAGATTACCGGGCAGCGCTTCAATTCAGTACGCCGGACGACAGGCGCTACTCCCGATTGGCGTTCAACCTTGGCAATCTGGAGGCACAATTCGGTGATGTGGACAAGGCCATTGCCTTGACCGAGGAGAGCCTCGCCATCAAGCCGCGCATTCGGAACTATGAAAAACTGGTAAAATATTACAGCCGAAAAGGAGATTTCAAAGCGGTTAAAAAGAGCCTCGACGCGGGTATGGATCTGGCGGCTAAAATGACCCGCAAAGTCCAGAGAAGCCAAACCAAGAGACTCGGCCTGACGGCCCAGGTCAATGGTATCCAGGCCCAATTCTTTTCAAGCCGGGGACAGCATACCCAGGCTGAAATTTATTTGCGCAAACGCCTGGGCAGCCTACTGCAAATGGTGGATCGCAATGCGCGCATCGGGATCAATGCACGCCTGGATCTCAGCACCAATCTCCGCAAGCAGGGCCGTTTGATTGAAGCGGAGCTAGAGGTGCGCAAGGCGCTGAAGGAAGCGCTGGGCCTGGGCGGCCAGACCGCGACTATACCGCCCGGGCTGTGATTGTATTGGGTAAAGTCATCTTCAAGCAAAATCGGTTTTCTGAAGCCGAGAGATTGGCCAGGGCCGGTCTGCGGATCATGGAGGATTCCGGTATGCCGCCCGACGCTTTCAGTGTCATTAAGGCCCGGCAGTTTCTCATCACCACCCTGGGCAACCAGGAAGATCATGCCGGTGCCGTTAAAGAGTACGACCGAAGCGTGAAGTTGCTTGAAAAGAGCAGTTACCAGCATCGGTTATTGGTGTTAAAACCCGAGATCCTACTTTCACTCATAAAGGTAGGGCGTGTGGTTGAGGCCTCACGCTATATTGATAAATCTTACCCGGTTGTGCGGGAGCGGTTTGGGGAGACCCACCGGAAAACCGCCATTCGGCTTGGCCTCAGGGGGATGGCCCGCTATCATCAGGGTCAGATTGCGCAGGCTTACGACGATTTTCATAAAGCCCTGCCCATTATTGAAAAGAAGAATTTTGGCCGGGATAAGGCGGTCCCCCGGGCTATTGCGGAAAGCTATCTGAAACTGTTGATGGATATCCGGGGAACCAGCCTCGAATCTCAAAAAAATATCGAAGCGATCTCCCAGGCGTTTAAACTTGCCGACCGACTGCGGGGACGAGCCGTGCAGAGTGCAATCACCGCGGTCAGTGCCCGGCTGTCCGGTCTGGAGCCGGAGCTCGCCGATCTGGCCCGCAATGAGCAGGACCTGTCACAGCGCATCGATGCCCTGCAGGATATTTTATTCGATGTCCTGGCCATGCCACCGGGGACCAACCAACAGGTCAATATTGATAATCTGCGTACACAGCTCAACACCCTCTCCCTGGCACGGCGGGCATTCTTGGATGAAATCGAGGTGCGGTATCCCAAGTATTTTGAACTGCGCCGACCGGCTGCCAGGGGCATCGGCCCCGTGAAGAAGGTATTGCATGCAAAAGAGGCCATGATTGCCATTTATTCCGGTGAGCAGCAGACCTTCGTCTGGTCTTTTTCCCGTTCAGGCCCCATTGAAACGGCCGTCGTTGACCTAAATCGTCGCGACCTTGATCGTATGGTAGGGGATTTGCGGCGGGCTCTCGATCCCGGTCCGGCAACACTGGGCGATATTCCCCAATTTAATTTGGCCGCGGCCCATAAACTTTACCGACAGCTGCTTGCCCCGGTCAAGCCTGGTTGGCAGGGCGCCGACAATCTGATTGTGGTCGCCCAGGGGCCTTTGGGGAGACTGCCTTTTTCAGTCCTCGTGACAGACCCCGCCCCAATTAGAGAAAACGAGGGGACGCTTTTCAACGAATACCGTCAAACGCCCTGGCTGATACACAAGGCCGCCATTACCCGGCTGCCATCTGTATCGGTGCTGACAAACCTGCGTGCCATGCCCGTTCTAAAAAACGAAAAGATGACGTTTGTGGGGTTTGGTGATCCGTACTTCAGTCCGGTTTATCTGGAAAAAGGCAGGGCGGCCGATACGTTGCAAACGATGCATGTCCGGGGCATCCGGGTAACCCAAACGGCCGACCTCGACAGCGGGGGCGCCCATTCAGTTAAGCTTGGCGATCTCAGTCGGCTCCCGGATACCGCCGACGAAATCAGGGGCATCGCCGGATCGGTGGGGGCCGATCCGCAACAAGATGTCATTCTCGGTGTCCAGGCCTCGGAAACAAAGGTAAAATCCATGGATCTTTCCGGCAAGCGGATTATCGCCTTCGCCACCCATGCGCTGATTCCCGGCGATCTGGACGGCTTGGACCAACCGGCCCTGGCCTTGACCTCGCCGCTCATTACCGGGGAGGCCGGGGATGGATTGTTGACCATGGAAGAGGTATTTCGATTGAAATTGAACGCAGACTGGATAGTGCTGTCCGCCTGTAATACCGGGGCAGCCGCGGGGGCCGGCAGTGAAGCCGTCTCCGGCCTGGGAAGGGCCTTTTTCTTTGCCGGCGCTCGGGCCATCCTGGTCAGTATGTGGCCCGTGGAAACAACTTCGGCGGCCAGGTTGACCACCGGTATTTTCAGGCACCAGCAGGCAGAGAAGACCTTGTCCAAAGCCGGGGCCCTGCGCGCAGCCATGCTGGAGTTGATCGACAGCCGCGGCATGGTGGATGCCCAAACCGGGAAAACGGTGGCAAGTTACGCGCATCCGATTTTCTGGGCGCCGTTCATAACAATCGGCGGGTAGCTTCACAGCGGGCAAATTTTGGCCCAGGACGGCGTTTTTCAGGCTTCGCTGAAGCTTCGCCCGACATGCACACTTTTAAGATTTTCGAAATGGCGTACAAAACCTGGGGCCACAAGAGTGTTCAAGCCTTCCGTCTTCGCCCTAAGAGGGCTTCGCCGGACAAGTGTCCTGAACCAAAATCTACCCACTGCGGCGCTACCCCACAAATTTTCATAATACTATAAGAAGCTATAATGATATCGATTTCTACTTCTTTTCGAGATCCGGAAGAAACTGACCCGGAACGCTTTGTGGCTTACCTGGAGCAGCTTGGGGTTTCTGGGGTTGAGCTGGAGTATCGGCTGACGGATCGGTTCTTTGCCCGGATGCGGGCGCCGTTGCAGAAATCCGGCCTGAAAGTGACCAGTCTCCACAACTATTTTCCATTCCCCACGCGGTTTGAAAAATTGAAGCCGGGCGGGGATCTTTTTCCGCTTTCTTCCGAGGAAAAAGAAACGCGTCAGCGGGCCGTGAACTGGACTGCCCGGACGATCGAGTTGGCCAATGATCTCGAATCCGGTACGGTTGTACTCCACTGCGGCAGAGTTGCGATGGAAGCCGAATTAAAAAAGCTGCATCGGTTTTTCGATGAACAATCCATTAACACGCCGGAAGCCCAGACCTTTCTTGGCCGAAAGCAGCAGGAACTGCGGGCCCTGAAACCGGTCTATCTGGACCACCTGCTGTTCAGTCTGGACCGGTTGATGCCCGCCGCGGAGAAGCAGGGCGTGATTCTGGGACTCGAAAACCGTGCCCACTATCACGAACTGCCGGGAAGTGATGATTTTGAGCGGTTGCTGGCGGAATTTGACGGCGGCCCGATTGGCTACTGGCACGATACCGGCCATGCGTATATGGCCGAACAACTGACAGTGGTATCACCCGGGTACCTGTTGGAAACATACGCGGGCAAACTGGTCGGCGTTCATTGTCACGATGCCGTCGGCCGCAACGACCACCTGCCGCCCGGCATCGGCGAAATCGACTTTGCCGCCATTAAACCCCACCTGAAACCGGACATCCCCCTCGTCATCGAACTAAAACCCGGCACCCCCGATGCCGATATCAGAAAAGGCATCGATTTCATGAAATATTTTGTTGAAAAATGAGCTTAGTGAAGAGGGCGCACAACTGTTTCATGGGCTCAAGATCCCGTCTACGCCTTTCAGGCTACGCCGGACGGGCAAGGCGAAGTAAAATCATTCAGAAGCGGAGTTAAAGTTTTCAATTGAGCTCAAGATCCAGTCTTCGCTCTTCGAGCTTACGTCTTCGCCTTTGGCTACGCTGCACAAGACGCCCGGCAGGCAAGGCGGTCCGGATAGAAATGATCAGAGATGTGATTGAATTATTCTGAAGCAGGTTCTGAGTGAATCCATGGATCCAAGGTCAAGGCGGACGTGAGATTTGAACCGGAGGAATACATCCGGTATTTCGAGGATTTAAAACTCGCGCCCAACGCAGAGATTGGGTTCATGGATTCACTCAGAACCTGCTTCTACAATTTGTTACAACTTGTTACTTCGCTGCAAAGCATCCCGCCCCAGATTGATTTATGTTCCTCCTACAACTTGCGGATTGGCTTCCCCGGACCCGTAAAAAAAACCATCTCGTTAAGGAGGAAGGAAACATGAAAAAAAAACGTATCTTGATCGGAGTTACCGTATTTATCACGCTGGCCCTGATACTGGCGGCCTGCGGCCACAGCCGTTTTGCTGGTTATCACGGCGCCTCACCTGAAAAGAGGGTCGTGTGGATCAAACAACACATTTCGGATGAATTGAACCTGGATGCAGCCCAGAACGAGAAACTGGACGCTATTGCAGCCGATCTTATGGAACGCCGGAAAAAAATGAAACCGGTCCGCGAAAAAGGCCGCCTGGAACTGGCCGCCCTGGTCAGAGCCGAGAAAATTGACCGGAACGATTTGGAGCAACTGGTAGACAAAAAGCGGGTCCATGTCGAAGAGATGATTGACGTGGTCATGGACCATGCGGTGGAATTCCATCAGATGTTGAAACCCGAGCAGCGTACCTTGCTGGCGGAAAAAATCGAAGAGCATGATCGGTATAGATGCTGGAAGTAAATCCAAAACCGCCCCACCCATGAGTTGCGGGCAGGGGCGGTTTGACATGTCGGTCCCGCTGATTCTATAACGTGACACGTTGTACGCTGGCGGGATTATTTTTTTAAATACAGGTGTCTATGGGAGGCCCTGCATGGATATTCGCCAGGTGAAAGATCTCTTTAAATGGTGCACCATTATCAACGGAGCCCTGCTGATTCTCTCGGTATTGGGAACCGTGCTGATGCCGGATATGGCCGTCAACATCCACGGCAATTTGTTCCAAATATCCAGAGGCGCTGTATCAGAAAGCCTCTACATGCTGCTGGGGATGTATAAAATTTTCTGGCTCAGTCTCAGCCTTGTTCCGTACATTGCTTTGACAATCATCTCCAAAGAAGGTTAGAAGAGCGCCGGAGGAGCAGGCCCATGCCGCAGAAAATCCTGGTCATCGATGATGATGAAAAACTCAATGAGCTGTTGAAAAACTATCTGTCCGATTTTGGGTATACGGTCCTGTCCGCCACCCATCCGGAAAAGGGGCTGCAGCTTATATCTTCCCGGAAGCCGGAGCTGGTGATCCTGGACGTGATGCTGCCGGAGATGAGCGGGTTTGAAGTGTGCAAACGGATTCGCCAGGACAGTGATGTCCCGGTCATCATGTTGACGGCCCGCGGTGAGTTGATGGACCGGGTGGTAGGGCTTGAACTGGGCGCCGATGACTACCTTCCCAAACCCTTTGAACCGCGGGAACTGGTGGCCCGTATCCAAACGGTGTTGCGTCGGACAGTCCGCACGGATGTCTCTCGGGTCCAGCACTACGGTAACCTCAAGATTGATTTTCCGCGGCGCAAAGCCTTCATCGATGATCGGGACGTGGATCTGTCCACCAACGAGTTTACCGCACTCAGCCTGCTGGTGCGGCATATCGGTCGGGTCTTGGACCGCGACCAGATCATGCAGGAGTTGCGCGGTATGGATTCCGACGCGTTCAATCGTACTGTGGATATCACCATGAGCCGCCTGCGCCAGAAGCTCGGTGATGATCCGAAGAAACCCACTTTTATCAAAACCGTATGGGGTGCCGGCTACGTGTTTATAGGAGAAGATCCACTGGATGCAGACCGGGAAGCTTAAAAAACTGTTCGGGTCGGTTTTCACCCGGCTTTTATTGACGATTCTGTTCACTGGGTTTCTGATAAACTTGCTGGTGATCGCGCTATTTGGATTTATCCGCCATAAAGTCGATGCCTCCATGCATGCGCACCTGACACAGTATATTCAATATATTACCCAGGATCTGGGTGTCCCCCCAAACATTGAACGTGCCCGTGAGATTGCCCGGGCCGCCTCCATGACCATCAGCTATACCGGGCCCGGGGAGAGCTGGTCGACGTCTGAAACTGTGCATCCCATCCAAGGCCGGCGCATACATATCTGGCATGAGGAGCCAGGCATGCTGGCCGGGTCTGTGCGGGGTCGGTATTTCGTAAAGGTCCGCCACGGTGAAGGCGAGCTTTTGTTTCAAGCCGCCCGGGGCCGCGCCGCCATGGACCAGATCCAGAAAGTACTGATAATCCTGATCTGTCTTTTTACCCTCGTATTGATCATGGCCTACTTGGCAATCCGTTGGATTCTCAAACCAATCAGGTGGTTAACCGAAGGTGTAACCCAGGTCGGCGATGGTAACCTGGAACACCGGGTTCCGGAAAAACGGGCGGACGAGTTCCGGGATCTGGCCGAAGCTTTCAATGATATGGTCACCCGGATCAGCAAAGCCATGCATGCCCGCGAGCAGCTATTGCTGGATGTCAGCCATGAACTACGCTCACCTCTGACCCGTTTGAAAATCGGGCTTGAAATGCTGCCCGAGGGAACCAAAAAAGAGTCTTTGCGCGAAGACATTATCGAGATGGAGAAAATGATCACCGATATTCTCGAAGCGTCCCGGATGCGGCACCATGCCGGTTCCCTGAACATCCAGGACGTGGATCTGGGCAAGTTGATCGAGGAATTGATCCCCGACTTTAAGGATCTTCCGCCGGGCATTGTGATCAAGGGCGAGCTGACTGAAAATCGGGTAGCCGCCGATTACGAGAAGGCCGGCATCGCCCTTCGCAATATCATGGATAATGCCCTGAAGTACTCTCAAAAGAGCGAACAACCGGTAGAAGTAACCTTGGTGAGTAAGCCGGGGTACATCGAAGTGGTGGTTCGTGACCATGGAATCGGAATACCGGCCGAAGACCAGCCATACATATTTGAGCCCTTTTACCGGGCGGACAAATCGCGAACCCGTGAGACTGGTGGATACGGCTTGGGTCTGAGCATGTGTAAAACGATCATGGTGGCCCACGGCGGACAGATCGAATTAAACAGTACCCTGAATCAGGGTACAACGGTCACCTTAGCGTTTCCAAACGACACCTGAGCCGTGGAATTTTGACGGTCCGGGTCACGAATCCGGCGGCTTTGCTCCATTCTGTAGCCCGCCATGCGGGATTTACATCATATCATCCTGTAATAATTCAATAAAAATATCTTGCTGATTTGGGTATAGAATATGCATTGATAAAATCGAAAGGAACCCTATCCGTATTTCGTAAATGTTGGAGGCAGGATGAAAATTCAGGCAAGCCTGGAGCAACTGGCCCGTTATAACCTTCACAGGCGGCCGGCGGTCGGCCGGGTTGATCTCACCACGGAAAAACTGAAGCGGTTCAATGCAATTCTCGATATGTTTGCCGACGACGGCGTTGGTCAGAAGAGCGATCCCGGTTTGTCGGTCCTGAAGCTTTTGCGTTCGCCGATTCATTCCAGTACTTATGGACGGCTGCTGCAAGCCCTCAGTGCCCAATCGACGCATGAACAACCCTTCGGTGAAGAGAAAAAATTGCGGCCGGAGAGTCCTGCCGGTCCGCCTGCGGGTCTAAAAAATCAGGCAACCAACTTCAAACCCCTGCTTCCGCCGACAGCGGAATTTAGCGACAATGATCGCATTGCTCAGAGTGTCAAACAGGCGGCTTCGAAGTATAACTTGTCGGAAAGACTAATAAAAAGTGTGATCAGGGCAGAGTCTAACTTCAACCCCCGTGCCCTTTCACCCGCCGGTGCTCAAGGACTGATGCAGTTGATGCCGGCCACAGCCCGCGAGATGGGAGTGGTGGATGCCTATGACATAGAGCAGAATATTGACGGCGGTGCCCGGTATCTCCGGAAAATGATTGACCGCTATGGAGGTGATGTCGCCAAAGGCTTGGCGGCGTATAATGCCGGTCCTGGGACCGTGGACCGTTATAAGGGTAACGTTCCCTATAGCGAGACCATTGCCTATGTGGATCGGGTTTTGAAATATTCACATCACGATGCCTGAAGCGGCGCAATTCTATACAGTGTAGTTTCATTATGATAATGCAATCTGTTATGCCGAGAACCGCCCCGCCCAGAATATTCAATTTGACCGGCGAAGGACCGCGCGCACTGGCAGGCTGTATAACCGTGTTTGCCTCCGCGTTCTGTTTTTACATGTCCACGGTGGCTATCCAGTGGTCCCGTTCGCAGGTGACCATTGATGCATCGTACTTTGTCTTTGCCAGGTTTTTATTGGGATTTATAGTGGTTTGCACGGTGATAAAGATGCGGCACCGTCGCCTGAACCCTGTTAATCACCACTTGCTAATCGGGCGAACCCTAGCGAATTGTGCTGCGGTTTACTGTTTTTTTAAAGCCGTAACGGTTACCACGGTGGCCCAGGCCAATATTCTCAACATGACCTATCCGCTGTTCATCGCCATCTTCACCTGGATATTCCTCAAAAAACAACGTGACGTCATATCCGTGGTTATGGTGTCGATAGCCTTTGCCGGTGTCTGGTTGGTCCTGTCACCCGGCGGTTTCGGCCTGCATCTAAACCACCTTTGGGGCCTGATGTCGGGCCTGACGGCAGCGGCAGCCATCATTTATCTTAATCTGAGCCGTCAGTCCCATGATACCCACACCATCCTGTTTTACATGTTTGGCCTGGGGGCGGTCATAATTTATTTGCTGTTTTACCGGCATATTTTTTTCCCGGGCACCATCGAATTCTACTATCTGGCGCTTTGTGCCGTCACGGGCATAGCCGGACAATATTTGCTGACCCTGGGATTTCGATATGTCACCGCGGTTGAGGGCGGCATCATTTCATCCACCCGTATTTTGTTGGCCGCTTTGCTAGGGCCTATACTGGTGGCCGAACCGGCACTCACGCTTGCCGGCTGGACTGGTGCCCTCTTCATTTTCAGTGCCAATGTTGTCCTGGCGGCCCGCAAGACAAAAGATGCTATGGTGAACGGCAGTTCTGCTGAATAATGTGGATCCATGAATGAAAGACAACAGCCATGGCGTCTGATCCAGTTTTAAGGTTGCCAACCGGCTGATACTGCTTATGATTACATTTATCCGTTTCTACGAACCCAATTGGATTTCAATCAGGTTTCAACTCAGCCATTAAAAGGCTGAAGGTCTTATGCGCTTTTTGCTTTACAACATACGCTACGGCACCGGCATCGGCCGACAGTTTCACCTACCCCTGCCCTTCATGGGCCTCTTCAAACGAACCGACCATAACCTTTCGAAAATCATAGATTTTATCGAGTCATTGAACCCGGATATCGTCGGCCTGGTCGAGGTGGATATCGGCTCTTTCAGGACCAGCCGCGAGAATCAGGCGCGGGCGCTTGCGGACCGGATTGCCCACAGCCCTGTTTTTCAATCCAAATATGGCAACGGCTCGGTTGCCGATATGCTGCCGATCTTGAATAAGCAGGGCAATGCCCTGCTGACCAACCAGATCATCCAGTCCCGTAAATTTCATTACCTCAATAACGGGGTCAAACGTCTGGTCATCGAGATCGAACTGGACGAGGTCAACATCTTTCTGGTCCACCTATCGCTGCGCTATCGTAAACGGCAGGACCAACTCAACGACATTTATGGTTTAATCAGCAATACCGCTAAGCCGGTGATTGTGGCGGGCGATTTCAATGTCTTTCGGGGTGCCCGGGAGCTGGCGCTCTTCAAAGCCGCTGCTGGACTGGAAAGCGCCAATCCTGAGGGGTTGCCTTCTCATCCCAGTCGGGCCCCCAAACGGCAGCTCGACTACATTCTCCACAGTCCCGAAATACAAGTATCGCGATTTTTCGTGCCCCAGGTCACTTACTCGGATCACGTGCCATTGGTCTGTGATTTTGATATTGCCTACCCGGAAAATCAGGTGATAGAATACATCGATCACACAATGGCAGCATCACCGGATTCAGCGCGGTTTCAGGTCTCGGCCCTAAATAAACATTGCGCTCCCTGAATGGGAATATGTTTAACTGTGATTTTTAAAACTAAATTGGTAGCGAGCCATGCGTCTAAAAAAATGCAGAAGAGAAGATAAAGGTTTCACGCTGATTGAGGTGATGATTGTTATTGCCATCATTGGGATTTTGGCGGCCATCGCGATCCCGAACTTTCTTACGTATCGTCAGCGCGGCTACGATGCCGCTGCAAACACAGACATTAAAAACGCCTATATTGCAGCCCAGGGCTACTTTTCGGACTTTAAAGAAGGCGCTTTGACTCTGGATATTCTAAAAGCCTATGGTTATGTTCAGAGCCAGAGTGTTACCCTTGGTATTGTTTCCGGAACTCAGGGTTCCCTGCAGATCACCACGGTCCACTCAAAAGGTGTCAAAACGTACACGGTCGACAGCAGCGGCCACATTTCAAAGTAACCACCTGTTTCTATATAGGTTTTCTGTTCGTTTAGCGAATGTTGGCGGGGGATTAGCCCCCTGGCGAAGTAATGTGCTACCTGCCGATTGCGGCCATGAGTTCATCCCGCGTGATGATAGCTTTTGTATCCTGCACATGCGTACGGATATTGTCCAGCCCACCCTCCTGGCGATCGACCAGGATTACAGCCCGGACCACATTTAGGTCCTCCGCCCGGGCCCGCTCGATGGCCTTGATGGTGGAACCGCCGGTGGTGGCGACATCGTCGATGATGACCACTGGGTCGCCGGGGGAGAGATCGCCTTCCACCCATTTTACAATGCCGTGGTCCTTCTGGGTTTTACGGATCGAAAAGGCGTGGATCGGCTGCCCTTTGAGTTCGGAAGCAAAGGCGGTGGCCACGGCCACCGGGTCGGCCCCGAAGGTAAGCCCGCCAACCCCTTTTACATCGAGATCGCAGATTGCCTCGAAGACCAGGTGCCCGACCAGGTACATACCCCGCGGGCTGAGTACCGTGGGTTTGCAGTTGACATAAAATCGGCTCATCCTTCCGGAAACCAGCTTGAATGAGGGGTCTTCCGTGTATTTAAAAGATTTTTCGCAGAGCAGGTGAATGAGTTCGCGTTTCATGGGCCTTCCTTTTAACCGGTGTCAGGCGGCGTTGCCGGGTTATAAAGCGTGTTGGGTTGTTTATTTTCGGGGGCCTTGCGCCCGGTTGCAATGGCAACGCTGAAAGCACGGCCAGTCACTACATCCGACGCACCCGCCATGCGGGTGGTCGTTGACTTTAAGGCGCTGATTCGATATTAAAAAGCCTCCACTGAAATGGAAGAAGCACGCTTTATGGGATTCAGTGGAGGCTCCGAGTAAGGAAAACTGGGAACAGCACTCCTTAAGCTCAATCCGGGTCATATCAACATATCTTTGAGGGGTCAATCCCCATGCCACGGCTGGCAGTGACAGGACGCTGAAAACAGCACGGAAAGTGAACCGCGACATGATGAATCCGGGTGCCAAAGACGCCATTATCCGCTTGTTTCATGTCCACAAGCAGTACGGGGCCAAAAAGGCGCTTACGGATATTTCCCTCGATATACAAAAAAATGAATTCGTCCTGGTCACCGGTGCCAGTGGTGCCGGCAAATCCACCCTGCTGAAAATGCTCTATCTGGGAGAACCCGTTTCCGGGGGGCAAGTATTGGTGGACGGAATGAATCTTTCCCGCATATCCCGCAAACGGATTCCCTTTCTGAGAAGAAAATTCGGCATCATCTTTCAGGATTACAAGCTGATACCCACCAAATCGGTTTTCGACAATGTTGCACTTGTTTTGGAAGCAGCCGGTAAGAAGCGCAAGCTCATCGAAAAAAAAGTGAACGCCGTTCTCAGAACGGTTGGTGTAGAAGACCGGCAAAAAACCTTGCCGCCCAGTCTCTCTGGCGGGGAACAGCAACGCGTCGCTGTGGCCCGGGCAGTCGTGGGGGATCCGGATATTATTCTGGCAGACGAGCCAACCGGCAGCCTTGATCCGGAATCGGCGGACATCATTTTCGGCCTGCTGAAAAAATTTCATGACCGGGGCGGCACTCTGGTTATTGCAACTCATGACCAGTCCCTGTTGGAAAGAGCAGGGGGGCGCATCGTGCGCCTGGTAGAGGGCCATGTGCAACCTGCAGAGGGCGTTGAAGCCAAAGACAATGCAATTGTACATTAGAAAAGCGCTGACCGATATTTTCGCCAACCGGTTTCTCAACACGGTGACCATCCTGACGATTGCGTTTTCCATCTTGATTGTCAGTTCATTCTCACTTTTCCTTATGAATACGAACATGTTGCTGGAGTCTTGGAAAAACAGCATCCGGGTCATGGTGTACCTGAAGCCTTCTACTGACCCCAAAACGTTCAAAACCCTCGAAGCGAAGATAAGAACCATGGACGGTGTTGAAAGCATTGCGTTCATACCCCAGGCAGAGGCCCTGCGGCAACTCAAAGCCCAGATGCAGCGGCACGCTTCCCTGTTGGATCGGCTTGAGCGCAATCCGTTGCCGGACGCATTTGAAATTCGGATGGCCGCCGAAAAACGCGACCTCGCGAACGTGGAGACGCTGGCTCGCCGGCTGGAGCGCCTGGTGGCCGTGGAAGAGGTCGAATACGGACAAAAATGGCTTGGCCGATTTTCGCAGATGATCAAGCTGTTTTCACTGGCGGGATACCTGCTGGGCGGAATGTTTCTCATGGCCGCCATATTTTTTGTAGGCAACACCGTGCGGCTGGTTATCTATTCGCGTCGCGATGAGATCGAAATCATGCGTCTGGTGGGAGCTGAATCAGGATTTATCAAAGCTCCGTTCTACATCCAGGGCCTCATCCAGGGCCTTCTGGGCGGTGTACTGGGGTTGCTGGGCCTCCAGGTTGCTTATTATGCGATTTCGGCTCAGGTTCAGCAAGGTTTCGGCACGGGTGTTTTACATATTCAATTCCTGTCGCTGCCGACTTATGGCGGGATCATTCTGGCCAGCATGCTGGTTGGCTGGCTGGGCTGCTTTTTATCGCTGAAGCAATATCTAAAACCATGAACCCAGGGCACCCCATTATCAGGTATCTTCTTTTCACCGGCTGGGTGTTGGCGGCTGGCTTGCTGTGGCTCAACCCGGCGGTGACAGACGGTCGCACAGCCCTCGAAGCCCAAATCAAAGTAGACCGATTAAACCTGCGCTCCAAACCCAGTCTGAAAAGCCGCACCCTGGCGGTTTTAAATCGGCCTACCCGGGTAGTGATAGTCGAGAATCAAGGCAAGTGGCTGAAAGTAAAATATAAAAATACCATCGGCTACCTGCGCAACAATCCCCGTTATGTTAGAATCATGACGACGGAGCCTTCAGGATCAACGTCTCGGCGCGAAATTACCCAAGCCCGCGAGCAAGCGCGGACACTGCAGCAAAAGATCAAAAGCTCACAAGCAGCGGTCGTGTCGTATACCCAAAAGGAAGCGGCGGTTATACGCAGTTTAGATAAAATCGAACGCTCGCTTCACCGGGCCCGCCAGAAAGTGGCGACCGGCCAGCGCGACTTGGCCCGGATTGACAACGAGCTAAATAAAAACCAGGCGGCCCTCGACTCGCTGCAACAACAGATTAACGTGACCGAATCTTATGCCTCCGGCCGTTTGGTGGCTCTGTATAAATTAAGTTGGCTGGGTCAAATCAATATTCTGGCGTCAGCCGACTCCATGGGGTCCATGCTCCAACGGGAGCGGGCCCTGTCAATTATCCTGGACCAGGATGAGCGGCTTCTGGAAAAATTTGAGCAGGACTACATCCAACTGGAAGCTTTGCAGGCAAAGCAACGCGCCCGAAGAGCGGCCAAAGCGGATATTGAGCGCGATTACCGCCTCAGGGCCGACCAAATGCTGACGGCGAAAAAACGAAAATCATCGGTACTGTCTGAAATCAGGAGTAAAAAATCGTTTGAGCTGGCGGCTATCGATGTTTTTAAAGAAGACGCCCAGAATCTGGACCAGACTATCCGGCAACTCGGGCAGGCCCTTGAGCGAAAAAAGACGCGCTCAGCGGCCCGCGCCGCGCCATCGCTCGGCAAACTGCCGGATAGTTTCACTGCCCGTAAAGGCTTGCTAAAACTACCTGTCAAGGGTAAGATCAAAAACTCCTTTGGTGCCTATAAGAACGAGAAATTCAATACCATGAATTTTCGCAGCGGCATCGATATCAGTGCGGAAAGGGGTGAACCCGTCTATGCTGTATTTCCAGGTCGGGTACTCTATTCTAGCTGGTTCAAGGGTTATGGCAATATGCTGATCATTGACCATGGTGGTCACTACTATACGGTCTATGCCCACGTCGAAGAGATATTCAAGCAAAAGGGAGAGGCTGTAGAAGACAACGAGGTCATCGCCACCGTCGGTGACACGGGCTCCCTGGAGGGACCGGGACTCTATTTCGAAGTACGCTATCACGGGAAACCACTTGATCCTGCAAAATGGATTCGGAAAGGATAGAAGCAGACCGACACATGTAAGCCAGCTTCTAAAAAAGGTGCGATTTATGACGCGTAATACGGGACGACAACCACAACTCTGGCAAATGATGATCATCGCGGTTCTTTTTCTGGTGATTGCCACCGGCTTTGCTCGCGAATCTTTGGCCGACAGTGAAGCGGTCTATAAGGGGCTGAAAACATTTGCAGATGTCATAGAGATGATTGAGAAAAACTATGTGGATGAGGTGGATACTGAGAAATTGGTCCAAAAAGCCATTCAGGGGATGGTCAGCAGCCTCGATCCCCACTCCTTGCTGCTGCCGCCTGAGGAGTTCGAAGATCTGCAGATTGACACCAAGGGCAAGTTCACCGGTATCGGCATCAGTATCAGTATCCGTGATGGGTTTGTGACCGTCGTATCTCCCATAGAAGGCACGCCGGCCTACCGGGCCGGCATCAAGGCCGGTGACCGCATCATCAAGGTCGACGGCAAACCCGTTAAAGATCTCAGGGAAGCGGTTAAAAAAATGCGTGGGCCCAAGGGGACCAAGGTCGCGGTGACAGTTGCCCGCAAAGGCGAGCCGGAACCCATTGTGTTCAATTTGATCCGGGATGTCATTCCAATTCAAAGTGTGCGGGCAACCCAGCTTAAACCAGGGTACGGTTATGTCTGGGTCACGCATTTCAGGGACCAGACAGTCAAAGACCTTAAAAAGGCGCTGAAAAAATTGGAAAAAGAGAATGGCACCCTCAAAGGGCTGGTACTGGACCTGCGGGATAATCCCGGCGGCCTGCTTCCGCAGGCTATTAAGATGTCCGACCTTTTTCTCAGTGAGGGTGACATCCTTTCCATTAAAGGCCGGTTGAAACGCCACACCCGCGCTTTCAGCGCTCACGCTGATGATGACGATGTGACCTACCCCCTGGTGGTGCTCATAAATGGTGGTAGTGCCAGTGCTTCTGAAATTGTGGCCGGAGCCCTTCAGGACAATAAGCGCGCGGTAATCCTGGGAACGACATCTTTTGGTAAGGGGTCGGTGCAAACAGTCGAAACGCTGCGGGATGGGTATGGCCTGAAACTGACAATTGCCCGGTATTACACACCGCGTGGACGCTCCATCCAGGCCAAAGGCATTGAGCCCGATATAACCGTCTATCATTCCATGCTCGACCAACAGGATCTGGCGGCCGGCGAAAAGCGCATTCTAAAGGAAAAAGACCTTAAAAATCATCTGGATGCCGAACCGGTTAAATCTACCGAAGATGAAAAACAGAACCAGAAATCTCGCAAGAACAACCGGCAGCCCAGCCACGGTCCGCTCGATCCGGAACGCTTGGAATCCGACAACCAGGTGGTGCGAGCGCTGGATATACTGATGGGTTACGATATTTTAACGACTACCCGGCCGCAATAGCTGGGCTGGTCAGACATGCAACACCTGCAAGGGCCCCGTCGTGGCGCTGGTGAGTCCAGAGAACGTATTGCGGATATCTGTTTAGAGTGACCTGATCAGGAAGGTATATGGCTAGAAAAAAGACGGCCCGAAAACGTTCAACCGGAAAAAAACGCACCAGAAAAAAAAGCACCCGTCGGGATTCAGCTGTAACCAGTTTGTCCAAGATCCTGGGCGCTCTGGCTGTATTGGTAGTGGTCGTGGTTACCACGGCTATCACGGCCCATTTTATCATTACGCCCCATCGCTCCAGGGAAGTAAAAAAGCCGGTGGGTACCACCGTCACGCCCGTTCCCAGAAAAAAACCGGGCCCAACGGTGGCTGCCGTTCCATCAACCGTCGCCAAGCCGCCGACATACGAGATCTACCCGACCCGTGACGTTCCCGTCGAACGCCCCCCCATGCCGCCGGTCAAAAGAGCCCGACCGGCTGTGGCCATCATCATCGACGACATGGGGTACAATAGAATCATCTCAGAGAAATTCTGTCAGTTGGATGCGGCCCTGACATTTTCGATTTTACCGCACAGCCCCTACAAGACGAATATCATCAAAAATGCGGCTGACCATGGCATTGAAATTATGGTGCACCTGCCCATGGAACCCACCGAGTACCCGAAGGTGGATCCGGGTCCCGGGGCCTTGCTGGCTTCCATGAGCGCCGATGAGTTAATTGAACGACTGAACCGCAACCTCGATGATGTCCCCCTTGCAAAAGGGGTCAACAACCATATGGGCTCCGGGCTCACCAGCAGCTCCTTCCAAATGAACCAGATCTTTTCAATTCTGAAAAAGCGGAACCTCTTTTTTATCGACAGCCGCACGACCAAAGAGTCGATTACCTGGCAGTCGGCGCGCCTGCTGCAGGTACCATTTTCACAACGGGATATTTTTCTCGATCACGTTCAGGAGCAGGCCTTTGTAGAGAAGCAGATCCGCGCCTTGCTTAAAACAGCCCGGCGGCATGGTGAGGCGGTGGGTATCGGTCACCCATATGAGGTGACCCTGGAAGTACTGACCGACATGCTTCCGGAAATAAAAAAACAGGTGGACATCGTGCCGGCTTCGGAGGTTGTCCACCTGATTCCTTATACCTAGGCTTGATAGAGACGGTCTAGGCACCGGTCTCAGAAATTAGTTTTTGGGCCAATACGTCATCGCCAGAGGCTTACGTCTTCGCCGAGGCTACGCCGCACAAGACGCCCGACATGCAGACTTTTTTGAGGTAGGTTCTACTCGATGACCATCAATACCTGTTCAGTCGCAACCTTGTCATTCTCTTTGATACTGATGGATTTTACGGTTCCAGCGACATTTGTGGGGATCGCATTCTCCATCTTCATGGCTTCCAAAATAGCGACTTCCTGCATTTCAACGACAGCTTCCCCCTCTTGTACCAGAATCTGAATAATCGTTCCGGGCATCGGCGCCTTGATTTCCATGCTCATATCCTTTCCTTTTGGATACCGTATCTTACAGGCATCTGATTTTAAAGACGTTATCTTATAGAGTAGGACCGCTAGCCTGTCAAGACCAAAGAAGGACGCCCCCGATACGGAAACACCCCACCGGAACGCAGACAGCGTCCGAATTCAATAATCGAAGGGGTTGTCATAAAGAAAATGGACAAATTGCCGATACTCTCAGCAGGGATCATGAGAAAAAATATTGAATCCGGAACTGGGTGCTCGCCCCGGTCCGGTCTGACGATTTTGGCGCCAGATTGGCATTGTATAAGGTGTTTATGGGTAGCCGTTCGAAAAAAAACGACTTTGAAATAAGGATGCAGTCGCTGGAGGCTGAGGTCACCCGCCTAAACAGTTTACTGGCCGCGGAAAGAGCACGGTCGGCCGAACTGGAAATTGCCCGGGATTTTGAAAAGGAGGAAAACCGTGCCAAGAGCGAGTTTCTGGCCAATATGAGCCATGAACTGCGGACCCCCTTGAGCGCGGTTATCGGTTTTGCCGAACTGCTTATGGACATGGAGTTGGGGGAAGACCCCTACGCCTGCGTCAAGCTTTTGAAGCAATCCGGTGACGGTCTGCTCTTGCTGATTAACAATATTCTCGATTATTCAAAGATAGAATCAAAGCGGATTCAGCTGGATCGAATCGGTTTTGACCTGCGGGTACTGGTAGAGGACGTGGCCTCCCTGTTGGCAATTCAGGCTGAACAGAAGGGCCTTGAAATGGCCTGTCTCATCGACAAGGCGGTACCGGCCCAGGTGATCGGAGATCCGCAGTTTATCCGGCAGGTTCTGGTCAACCTGGTAGGCAACGCCATCAAGTTCACCCAGCAAGGCGAAGTGTTCATAGAGGTTAAGTGTCAGGGGCGGGGTAAAAAGGGCTCCTCTTACGATTCTGTTTCCCTTGATTTTTCGGTCACCGATACCGGTATCGGGATTGCCCCTGAACACCAGAAGCGCATATTTACCAGGTTTTCACAGGCAGAGGCCTCAACCACACGCCGATTCGGCGGTACCGGACTGGGATTAACCATATCCTGTGAACTCGTGGCGGCCATGGGCGGACATTTGCACGTGGAGAGTCAGCCGGACAAAGGCTCGCGTTTTTGGTTTCAGCTGGACCTCGCGCCTGGGCAGGTGCCAACCGCCCAGGCGTCACGGCCCGAGTTGGCGCTTGATTTGTCCGGGACCCGGGTGCTTGTCGCCGATGGGAACGCAACCTACCGTAAGATTTTAGAGGACATGCTGGTCGAAATGGGTTGTCTGGTAACCGTCGTACCTGATGGCACCGCGGCTCTGGAAACACTTAACCATGCTGAAGAAGAAAAGATCGGTTTTAATCTGTTGATCATGGAGTTGACCCTGTCGGGATTGGACGGTTATGAACTGGCCCGGGCCGTACACCAAGCGCCAAAGCTGCAAGGTGTGTCGCGCATTGTTTTGACATCCATGACCCGGGGCCGCCAGGCACGCAGGATGCGGGAATTAGGCTGCCGGGGCTATCTTACCAAACCAGTGCGCAAAGCGGTCCTCCAGGAAGTGATCGCCGAGGTTCTGCTGGGTGCTCGCGATGATGCTTCCACCCCGGCTCTGGTGACCAAACACAGTGTGGCCGAAAAGAAATTTCGCAATATCCATATTCTCGTTGCGGAGGATTATGAAATGAACCGGCGGTTGGTCGAGAGCTACCTTAAAAATGACGGTTTTTCGGTTCACATAGCCGATGACGGCCTCAAGGCAGTCAAGGCCTTCCGGCGGGGCCGCTTTGACCTGATCCTCATGGACATGCAGATGCCGGGAATGGATGGTTTGGCTGCGGTCAAAAAGATCCGGGAAATCGAAATTCTGGAAAAAGAAGTGATCGGCGGCCGGACCACCCCTATCGTGGCCATGACGGCTGACACCTCACCAAAAGCCCGGGAGCGTTGCCTGGCAGCCGGGATGGATGCATTCGTCACTAAACCGCTCAGATGGACGAAACTACGCGCCCGGATTGAAGCGTTGCTACCCGAATCTGTTTCCAAGACAGAGACACAGCCGGATCTAAGGGTGAAAAGGGGTCCCAGCGGTAAGAGCCATGGGGATGCCACAGCCCCCATCAACCTCGAGAGGGCTCTGCACACGGCCATGGGCGACACCGACTTCCTAAAAGAGCTGCTACATATGTTCACCGCTGCGACCGCCCGCCAGTTGGTCGAAATCAAGAGCTCGACAGCCACCGGCCAAACTGATACGGCCGAGAAATATGCCCACAAAATCAAAGGTGCGGCCGCCAATCTCGATATAGAGGGCATTCGGGCGACGGCCATTGACCTGGAACAGGCTGCCCGGCAACAGAATGTTTCTGGAATCGAACAGATGACGGCCTCGCTGGAACTCCAGCTCAAGGCTCTCAACGAGTTTGTCCAGGCCAACTGTCCGGCCTAGCCGGCCGGGACCTGAGAGTTAGCACGGTGTTGATTGTTGAGAGATCTTGATAGGTGGTTGCCTAAAATATCGCAAGTGTGATAACACCTTTCCGTGCGCATCAATTCACCGCCGCTTAGCAATCATGTTGCCCATGCAAAATAGAACCGTACTTTTCGTCGATGATGACCGGATCACCCTGAAGGCCCTCGAGCGGGCCATGCAGTCGGAGCCCTATCGCTCGCGATTTGCCTTGAGCGGCAGCCTGGCGCTGGACATCATGGATCAGGAGACGGTGGATGTGGTGGTCACCGACCTCATGATGCCTGAAATGGACGGCATGATGCTGCTGGATTGGGTTCAGGCGGAATATCCACATGTCATCCGGGTGGTCCTGTCGGCCCTGAGCGATACCGACACTATTCTCGAAGCCATCAACGCCGGCAGCGTTTACCGCTACATCGTCAAACCCTGGAATCGCGAGGAGTTGAAGATAACCGTTCGACAGGCCCTTGAGATTTTCGAGATTCAACAGGAAAAGAAAGGTCTGCTCGAGCAGCTTGAAATGAACAACCAGCTGTTGGAGCAAAGGGTCGCCGAGCGAACCCAGCAACTGCTGAATATTGACAGCCAGGCCGAAATCGGCAAACACGTTTCCCAGATCGTCCACAACCTGAAAAGCCCTCTGCAGTCGGTTTTCGCAACCATTGATTTGGCTGCTCTCAAACTGACCAAAGAAAAGCCGGATCTGGATTACCTTGGCTCTTTGCTGCGTAGAGTGAAAAACAGTGCCATAGATCTGGAGAAGATTATCCGTTCGATCCTGCTGCATGCCAGTAACGATCCCATGCACGAGATTTCGGAGGTCGATGTCAACAGCATTGTTACGTCTGAACTGGAATTTTTCCAGATGAATCCGATTTTCCGGCGTGAAATTGAAAAAGAGGTCCAGCTGACGGAACCGCCACCGATGGTTTCCGGGCATCCCGTCCAGATTAAGCAGATTGTAAACAATCTGATCACCAATGCCATCGATGCCATGGAGGACAGTGAGGATAAGCGGCTTTCCGTGGCCACCCGGCTGCAAGACCGTCAGGTAGAACTCGCCATCGCCGATACAGGCATCGGTATCGGCACTGATGACATGGCCAGAATCTTTTCACCGGATTTTACGACCAAACCGCTGGGCCAGGGCACCGGGCTGGGCCTGGCCAGTGTCAAAACCATGGTAGAAGCCTACAATGGAACCATTTCGGTCGTGTCCGAAAAGGGCCGGGGCACCACTTTCAGTGTCCGGTTGCCGGTATCGGGGCAATCCGGCCTGCCTGCTGCCTAGTGCGGCGTCTAGCTAAATCCGAATTTCGGATTTCGTTTTTTCTCTCCCACCACCGCTACCCACCCTTCCTTGGATAACACTTCGAGCACTTCCAGGCCTTGAGCAGTCATTTTATCCATGACTGCGGATTTATTTTGCATGATGATCCCGGATGCAATCATGATCCCTCCGGGAACCAGGTGTCCCGGCAGGTCCTCCAGCAGCTGCACGATGATCTCTGAAAGGATATTGGCCGTCACCAGGTCGTAGGTGGATGTCACCATGCTCACGAGATCACCGGCCGCAGCTTGAAATTTTGTCGGATCGGCCCCGTTTAGCTGCAAATTTTGCGCAGCAATTTGAACAGCCAGGGGATCATTGTCGATGCCCAATCCCCGTTCGGCGCCGAGTTTGGCTGCCGCCGCCATTAAAATACCGCTGCCGGTGCCGACATCCAACAAAGAGCAACCCGGCTGCACGTATTTTTCCAGCAGCTCGATACAAAGTGAAGTGGTGGGATGCGTTCCCGTGCCGAACGCCATCCCGGGATCTATTTCCAGGACCAGGTCATCCGGGCGGGGGTTAAACGCCCGCCATGTGGGTTTGACGACAATGTGGCGGCCGATTCGCTCCGGGAAGAAAAACGCCTTCCAGGCCTGCGCCCAATCTTCTTCATCGATGTCGCTGCAAACCACCCGGCATTGAATCCCGGTCGCGCGCCCCAGATCCGCCAGGGCGGCTTCCAGAACACCCAGTTCGCCTTCGAAGCGCTCATCCCGAGGCAGGTACCCGGTCACGGCGTCTTTTTCCGGCAGGGACACGGCATCATCGCCCCAGTCCTCATCCGGATCGATTTTAGGATCATCAATGACCACGCCCTTAAGACCCAGGGCATAAAATTGATCGGCAACGAGGTCGGCCGCCAGGGCCGGGTCCTCGAATTCAAACAGGACTTTCACCGCCACCCATTTCATGTCCGGTCTCCGGCAGGGGACCACCTTTCGCGCGGCGGGTTGAAATATCCATGCATCAGGTGTGGATACGCCTGGCGGACGCGGGACAGGCAATTGCGCATACCCAGGGGGCGGGGCTGAGTGTCCATAACGCCCATGGTTTGCCAGTAGCGCAGCGGATCGTAATTGAGGTTGCGCCACTGGATCATGTTAATCGGATAGTCGGCCAGAAAGTTCAAGAGGGCTTCGTGTTCAGCCGGCGTGTCGGTAAAACCCGGACAATTTAGATAGTTGATGGAGACATAGCATTTGTTGTCAAGGGCCAGGGCAATACTGCTGAGCACATCGGCAAAACGATAGCCGGCCGGTCGGAAATAGGTTTCATAACACGCCGGACGTACGCTGTTCAGGCTGATGCGGATGCTGTCCAGACCTGCTTTGAAAAGCGTTTTCAGTTCAAGGGGACGGCTGCCGTTGGTATTCATGTTGATGGTGCCTTCTTGAGTGGCGGCCCGGATCTTGCGGATCGCCGGCAGGATGGATTCTACCGCCATCAGGGGGTCGCCCTCGCAACCCTGGCCGAAACTCACGACGCTGTGCTTTACATCCCGGATATGGGTCAGGGCGACCTGGGCGATTTCATCCGGCGAAGGCGTAAACGCAATCCGGTTTTGGCTCGCGGGAACGGCAGCGCTTTGCTGCTGGGAAATACAACCCAGGCAACGCGCATTGCATGTCTTAGCCGTGGGCAGCGGTGCTTCATAGCGTCCCAGGAAGAAGTTCTTGCCGGCCGGACAACCATAGGTCAGGGCGCATGTTTCCAGATGGGCCCGCAAGCGGTTGTCGGGCAGGGCTTTCTGTTTCCGTTTGACCCCCCTGGCGATATCCGCAGGTTTCATTCGGCGCAGGTCCTGCCGTGGTTCCGGATCCACCTGGATGGCCGCTGTTCGAAACCCTTTGCTGTCCCAGCCAACCGCGCCATATGAAAAAAGCGGCAGGTAACCAGCCACCGGCGCTTCTTCATACGCGCTCACGCCGGTGATCACATAGCCGGGTGAATTGAAAGCCGCTACCGGATAGAGGGGCTCTCCGGGAGCAAATGGATTTTCGGTGACAACTTCACAGCATTTTCGGCCCAGGTTCCACAGCACCGGGCGCCGGTCGGGTAGCAGCATCAGTTCGCTGCCATGGGGTATTTTGATTGTGCTTTCGGCGGTCAGCGGCGCCATGTTTGTTCCGGCCATACCAACCGCTCCGTAACCTTCCAGTTCAAAGATATGACCATCGGCATCGGCTACCACCGCGGTGATGATCTTTTCCGGTTTGCTCGTCGGCTGGCTCGGGTGTTTTTTCAATCCCATAATGCGTAAACCTATGCAGGCATGGTTAACCGGTCCACCAGGCCCGAACGCCGCCTGCCGGTCTTATCGTTTTTGACGGCGATTTCCAGGGCCCGTGGTGAACCGAGCAGTATCACCAGCTGTTTACCCCGGGTCATGGCTGTATACAATAGATTGCGCTGCAGCAGGATGAAGTGCTGGGTGAGCAGCGGGATGATCACCGCCGGGTATTCGGATCCCTGAGATTTGTGGACGGAGATAGCGTAAGCCAGAATCAGTTCGTCCAATTCCCCAAAATCGTAGTCCACGTTCCGGTCGTAATAGGTGACCCGGAGTGTCTTTTCTTTGGGATCGACGGATTTTACCGTCCCGATGTCGCCGTTGAAAACATCCTTCTGGTAATTATTGCGCAGGTGCATCACCTTGTCACCCGGGCGGAAGGCAACCCCGGGAATTTTTTCCGTCGCCGGGCGGGCATTGAGCTTTTTCTGGAGAACCTGGTTTAGATTGATCGTGCCGACCTCGCCTTTGTGCATAGGGGTCAGGACCTGGATATCGTGTACACGGTCCAGGCCGAAGGTTTCCGGTAGCGTCCGGGTACACAATTGGCAAATCCGGGCAACCGCCTCGTCCGGCTGCTGCGCTTCAATAAAAAAGAACTCCGACCGACCTTGTTCGATGGCGTCACCATCGAGGTCGGGAAACAAACCTCTTCGAACCCGGTGGGCATTGAGTACGATCGGGCTTTCTTCAGCCTGTCTAAAAATCGTATTCAGGGAGAACACCGGGAGAATGTCGGCGGCAATGATGTCGGCCAGTACGTTGCCCGGTCCCACGGAGGGCAACTGGAAGGCATCCCCCACCAGGATCAGGACCGCGGAGGCCGGCAGGGCCCGGGTGAGTTGGTACATGAGGACGGTATCCACCATGGAGACCTCATCCACAATCATGACATCGGTTTCCAGGGGATTGTCCCGGTCCCGTTCGAAGTATCCCTCTGTCGGATTGTAACCCAGCAGCTTGTGCACGGTAGACGCCTTTTTACCGGTAACCTCACTGAGGCGGCGGGCGGCCCGGCCGGTGGGCGCTGCCAGGCTGATGATTTTGCCCAGGCTTCCGAATACAGCGCACAAAGAACGGACCAGTGTGGTCTTGCCGGTTCCCGGTCCGCCCGTAATGATACCGACCCGGTGGGCCAGAATCCCTGCGACCACCTGCAGCTGCTCGGCCGATAGCTTCAACGCCAGTTTTTTCAGAACATGTTCGGTAATCTGTTCCGTGTTCAAGTTCGATTCGGTAAGCGGCAAAGACATCAGGGCCTGCAGCTTGGCGGCAATACCGATTTCCGCTTCGTGCAGGCGGTGGTGATAAACAGCCGCCGAATGTGGCTCCGGGGATGGCTCCAGCACGATTTCATGTTCGGCCGTCAATTCCGACAGGGCCGTGTCGACCAGGTCCGGATTGATTTCAAAAGATTCGAAACATTGCTGCTTCAGGTCGTCTTCCAGGCAATAGGTATGCCCGGTTTCGGCAGCCTGGAGCAGCAGGTGGAGCAGGCATTCCCGGACCCGCAAAGGATCATCGCGCGAGGCCCCGGCATTGATGGCAATGGTGTCGGCGATGTGAAACCCGATACCCGGAATGTCGTGAACCAGACGGTAGGGTTCGGTGCGCAGAATTTTTTCGGCATCGTCGCCATACGCTTTTACGATGCGCTGTACATAGGTGGTTTTGATACCGTTTTCCTGTAAAAAAGCCATGAGACTGCGCAGGGCGTGTTTGGTTTTCCACTGGCTGTTAATTTTGAAGGCCAACACGTCGCCGATGCCGGCGACTTCTGTGAGTCGCGCGGCATGGTTCTCAATCACGTCGATGGTGTTTTCTCCAAAGTGGGCCACCAGGCGGTTGGCGGTCTGTCGTCCGAGACCCCTGATCAAGCCTGACGAGAGGTACTTGACCAGCTCATCCCCACGGTCGGGCAAAATTGCTTCATAGGTCTTGATCCGCAATTGGGGACCATACCGGGGGTGGGTTTCCCAGCGGCCGGTAATCTTCAGGGTTTCGCCCGGCGTCGGTTTCGGCATGGTTCCCAGGATTGTGACAAGGCCTTCGGTTTTTTCAATGCGAAAACGGGCGATGGTGTAATGGTTTTCGCGGTTGTGGAAGGTGATCCGCTCGATGTGGCCTAAAAGTGTATTGGCTTTGGTATCGCGGGGCATGCTGTCTACACCTCGCCTTTTAGAACCCAGGCGGCGGCCTCCAAAAGGTCGGCGACCACGACATCGGGCGCCGACTTTTCTTTTTTCAGGAGTGCCTGGGCAGCATTAAAATTACCGGTCTTCACCAATACGGCGGTCTTGCACCCGGCTTTACGGGCACACAAAATATCCTTGGCGCTATCGCCCACCATGATGGTGGTGGACACATCAATATGATGGACCCGAGCGGCCTGCTCAATCAGGCCGGACGACGGCTTGCGGCAATCGCAGCCGTCGTCCGGGGTATGGGGACAGAAGAAAATATCGTGTACCCGTCCGCCGTGCGCTTCAATGGCGGTGCACATCCGATCAAAAATATCCTGGAGGATTTCCGGAGTTACCCACTTACGGCCGATGATCGATTGATTGGTGATGATGATAATCCGGTAGCCGGCGGTGGTCAGATTCCTGATGGCCGTAAGACTGCCCGGCAGGAACTCGAACTCTTCCCAGCGCTTGATGTAATCGGAGGAATCCCGGTTAATGACACCATCTCGATCGAGGAAGATATATTTGGGCGGCGCGCTGGACGTGGTATCACTCGGCAATGGTAAATGCTCCGGGGAACCCCTTTTGACGCAGGGCGGTTTTATATTCAAGGGCCTGTTTATAGGAAGTAGCCAACCCTATGCGGACCCCGTAAAGTTTACCATGATCCGGATGGTAATAGGGTTTGATATGCGCATTTTTATATAGGCTGCTCAGTTTGGCCTTATAGCGGTCGGCATTGTTGGGATCGCTGAAGGCTCCTACCTGGAAGGTAAAACGTCCCTTGTTCCAATCAACCGGCTGGTAAGCGGGCGGTTTGGCGCCGGTGGTTGCAGCGCCTGACACCCGGCTGCCCAGGGCGGTAAGTTTTACATTTGCCGTTCCGGGGCCCACCACGCCCAGTTTTTTGGCAGCACCATAGCTGAGGTCGACTATGCGGCCATGCACGAAAGGTCCCCGGTCATTCAGGCGGATATCCAACTTACGACCGTTGTCCAGATTTTCAACGCGGACCCAGGTTCCCAGGGGCAGGGTTTTATGCGCGGCGGAGATTCCGTACATATTATAGCGCTCTCCATTGGCGGTTTTACGCCCATGGAACTTCTTGCCGTACCAGGAAGCCTTGCCGCGCTGGGTGAATCCGTCGGCTGAGGCTACCGGATGATACCATTTGCCCATGACCTTATAAGATTTTTGGGTGGCCGGCGGGGGCTTTTTGGCCTTTGGTTTCGGTGGCACGTATACCGGGCGCTTGTGGCTGGCCGGCTGCCGGGGCGGTGGCTGGCTCGCGCAGGCCATCAACAGCATGGCTGCAACAGCCAGCACCAGGGCCAGTCGCAGAGCTCGTCCAATTGGGCGCATCAGAAAGGGCATCATTGTGACCGGTTAAGCGAACTCATTCCCCGCCGCTTTCTGCGGGGTTAGTGGGCGAATCTAAAATGTAATGTTCCTCACCGGGGGACGATTCCCCGTAGCTTGTTGGAGCGCAGCGGAAATCCCGCTAACCCGGGCTGCGGGCAGCTTTCAATTAAATGCGATCTTGACCACATCGAGCATCTTTTCCGGAAAATGAAACTCAATGTCCTTGAGGACCTTTTTGGGAATATCCTGGAGGTCCTTTTCGTTCCACTTGGGCAGGATCAAGGTTTTGATGCCGGCCCGATGGGCCGCCAGCACTTTTTCCTTGATACCACCCACAGGCAGGACCTGTCCCCGAAGGGTTATTTCGCCGGTCATGGCCAGGTCCTTGCGGATGGTTTTACCCGACAGCAGCGAGGTCAGGGCGGTCAGCATGGTTACCCCGGCCGAAGGCCCGTCCTTGGGTATCGCGCCCGCGGGGACATGTATATGAATATCGTGTCTGCTGAAGAAATCCTCGTCCACCCCCAGGCGTTTGGCGTTGCTGCGAATGAAGCTCAGGGCGGTTGTGGCGGATTCCTTCATGACATCCCCCAGTTGCCCGGTGAGGGTGAGCCCTTTTTGGCCCTTCATGGCGGTCGCTTCGATAAACAGCAGTTCACCACCGGTCGGTGTCCAGGCCAGTCCCATAACGACTCCGGGGGTAGACACCCGGCTCTTGGTTTCGGCATTGATTTTTACCGGCCCCAGGTACTTGGCGACACTGACCTTTTTCACGGTGACGGCTTGGACATCACCTTCCACAATGGTTGCAGCCACCCCACGGCAGATGTTGGCAATTTCGCGCTCCAGATTTCGCAAGCCGGCCTCTCGGGTGTAGCCTGATATCATCAGTTTTACGGCGCCTTTGGTAAACGTGATCTGGTCTGATTTCAGGCCATGGGCCCTCCGCTGCCGGGGAATGAGGTAACGGTTGGCGATCTTGATCTTCTCGTCCAGCGTGTAGCCATGCAGTTCCAGGACTTCCATACGGTCACGCAGGGCCGGCGGAATGGTATCTAGGACATTGGCGGTGGTAATAAACATCACCTTCGAAAGGTCGAAAGGCACATCCAGGTAATGATCCGAAAAGCTGAAATTTTGCTCGGGATCCAACACCTCCAGCAGGGCAGAGGAGGGGTCACCGCGGAAATCACTGCCCACTTTGTCTATTTCGTCCAGCATGAAGACGGGGTTGTTGGATTCCGCCCGGCGCAAGCCCTGGATAATGCGGCCCGGCAGGGCGCCGACATAGGTCCGGCGATGACCCCGGATCTCCGCTTCATCCCGGACCCCACCCAGGGAAATGCGGTGGAATTTGCGGCCCAGGGAGCGGGCGATCGATCTGCCCAGAGAGGTCTTGCCGGTGCCCGGAGGGCCGGCCAGGCAGAGGATCGGTCCTTTGGATTCAGGCTTGAGTTTCCGGACAGCCAGGTACTCCAGCACCCTCTTCTTCGGTTTTTCCAGTCCGTAGTGGTCTTCATCCAGCGTTTTGCGGGCCTTTTTGATGTCCAGCACATCCTCGGTGCTGGTGTGCCAGGGCAGGGCGGTGATCCAATCCAGATAGGTCGCGGCCACGGTGTACTCCGCTGAAGAAGGATGCATTTTGGACAGGCGGTTGAGCTCCCGTTCCGCTTCATTTTTGGCATCCTTGGGCAGGTTGGCGTCGTCGATTTTGGTTCTGTATTCATCCAACTCGACCGTGGCTTCGTCGCTTTCACCCAACTCTTCCCGGATGGCCTTGAGTTGCTTGCGCAGGTAATACTCCCGCTGGGTCTTGTCCATGTCGCCTTTCACCTGGGTCTGGATCTTGTTGCCAAGTTCCAGAATGTCCAGCTGCTGGTTGAGCTGCTTGGTGACCTCCTTGAGGCGCTTTTTGACGTTGGGGGTCTCCAGCACCTTTTGTTTGTCATCCGTGGGGCTGTTGATGGTGGACGCCACCATGTCGGCCAGGATGCCCGGCTCTTCTATGGAGCTGGACATGGAGGCGATCTCCTTGGGCAACCCCGGGGAAAGCTCGACAATCCGGTCAAAAAGGCTAATGATGTTGGCTTTCATCGCCTCGACTTCTTTGCCACTATCCTCTTCGTCGACGACATCTTCGATATCGGCCCGCAGGTAGGGTTTCTTTTGACTGAAATCTTTGATCTTAAACCGCGCCAGGCCCTGTACCAGCAGTTGGGCCTTGTTGTCTTCGGTCTTGGCCATTTTGAGAATCATGGCGCTGGTGCCGATGGCCGCAAGGTCGTCTTCGGGTACCGTTTTCTCTTTGGATTTGCTTTTGGATACGAGCAGGCCGATAATGCGGTCTTTGCTCATCGCCTCGTCCACCAATTTAACCGAATGGTCTTCAATCACAACCAGCGGCAACACCATTTTGGGAAAGAGGACCGCATCGAAAAGGGGCAGTACCGGCAGGTTGTCAGGTATATTTTCAGTCCCGAAATCGGTAGACAGTTTTTTTTCTTCCATGGTCGCCTCCGGGCTAGGTCCACGTACAATTAGGTTGAGATGCGCTATTCATCAGTAATCGGAACACTGTGCGTAATGTTTTTTTGTTTTTTGGCCAGCCGCAGTTGCAGAAAGCCGTTGGAGTATGAGGACGACACCACTTCCGTGTCTATCTGGGCCGGCAGAAACAGGGTTCTTTCAAACTTACCGTACTGGATTTCAGCCAGCCGATAGGTGGAATTCGAGACCAGGGATGATTCCGTTCGCCGGCCGAAAATTCTCACCGCCTTGCTGTTTATCTCGACTTCCAAATCTTCCTGGTCAACACCGGCGATTTCGGCCTGTATGATGATCTCCTCCGGTGTTTCGAATATATCCATCTGGGGGGTCCAGGAATGCTCCCCGGAAGAAAACATCGGGTTGGCCGGTCGGGGTCTGAACACCCCCCCGATTGATTTTCCAAATGGTCCGCCGATGGGTAGGCTGCTTCCAAATCTGATCTTGATATAGTCCATGGCCGGCTCCTGTAATAAAGCCCCGCACGGTGCGACCGCTGCCGGCGGGTGTTTAAATGCTTTTGGTACCCCAAAGTTTCAGATGAAACCGGGTTTTTTGATAGGTGCAACGCTTGCCTGAACAGGCTAAACTTAACACCGCATTGGCAGTTTGTAAAGCTGTCGGCGTCCCGGTCAAATTGCGGTCTTGACAAGGAATCACAGGTGGTTAATGTTTTTTTTAGGGATTGCAGGATTGCCAAACAGCGCCCAAAGGAGGACCACCATGACCATCGTCAAATGGGATCCGTTTCAAAACGTCGCCGCTTTGCAGGACCGCATTAACCGTATGTTCGAAGACTCTTTTTCCCAGTCCCGGGGAGAGGGTGAAATGGCTTCATATGGCTGGCGGCCGAGCGTCGATATCTACGAAGTCGAGGGCGGAATCGTCATCAAAGCCGATCTTCCGGGAGTCCACAAAGAGGATGTGGCCGTCGAAGTAAAAGACAACCTGTTGACATTAAAGGGAATACGAGACGAGGATGACGATCTGGGCGATCAGTGCTACTTTTGCCAGGAAAGAGACTTCGGGCAATTTCAACGCACCTTTACCCTTCAATACCATGTTGAACCGGAGAAGATAAAAGCCTCCTTTAAAAACGGTGTTCTGAAGGTGACGATTCCGGAACCCGAGGAGGAGAAGCCCAAGAAGATCCGGGTCAACATCGATTAGAAGTGGTTTTATAACCTCCCCTCAAATCCAATCTCGGCGTTGGGCTGACACGTTCAGTCCTCGAAATATTGCATATATTCCTGCGGCTGAACGTATCAGCCCGCCTTGATCTTGAATCTGATGGAAGATTCTAAAACCACTTCTATCGGATAATAAAAATACGACCGCCTTGCTTGCCCGGCGTAGCTCTTCGAGCGAAGACGGGACCTTGAGCCAAAATTCATCCTTGAGAGAGCTTCTAGATTTATTCAATAAAATTTCCAAAGATCAGATATATTCCTGCGGATGAACCTGTCAGCCCGCCTTGATCTTGAATCTGATTAAAGGTTCTAAAACCACTTCTATCGGATAATAAAAATACGACCGCCTTGCTTGCCCGGCGTAGCTCTTTGAGCGAAGACGGGACCTTGAACCAAAATACGTTGCTGTGAGCGCTTCTAACCTTCATTGTGTCACATATATTCAATACCATTATAAGATCCTAATCGCATTGAAAAGAAAGGGCATTACCGGTATAATCCGGTATGTCCAGCACCTCATCACGTCCCCTGTTTGTCGTCATCGGCCCGCAGTATTTTCTCTATTTCGGCGTGATGGGTGTGTTCCTGCCGTTTTTCAACCTATACTGCTACCACCTGGGTTTCAGCGGTTTCCAGATCGGGGTCCTGTCCGGCATTCGTTCAGTCGCTCTGGTGGTGTTTCCTCTGTTCTGGGGGCTGGTGGCCGATCGTTTTCACGCCCGGCGCAAAATATACATCGGCTGTAACCTGGTGAGCACCCTGTGCTGGGCCCTGCTTTTGTTCCGGGCGGACTTCAATACCATGGCGGTCATCATTGCTCTGTATGGCATGTTCTACGCCCCCATCATCAGTTTCCTGGAAGCATTTACCATGGACGCTCTCGGGGACGACAAGAAAAGCTATGGTCGGCTGCGGGCCTATGGCTCCATCAGTTTCATCCTGACCGTGCTGATCCTGGGCAAAGTGCTGGACCTGGCCGGCGTCGGTATTATCGTGACCCTGATTCTGGCCGGCTCACTGGTGCAGGCCGTGGCCGCCTTCAAGATTCCGGATGTCCAGATTAAAAAGCGGGTCAGCGAGCGGGCCGGTTTGCGGTTTTTCATGCGCCCCCGGGTATTGGTATTTCTGACCTGTGCGTTTTTAATGCTGGTCAGTCACGGGACCTACTACGGTTTTTATTCCATCCACCTGGAGACCCTGGGGCTGGATAAGACTTTCATCGGATTTTCCTGGGCCCTGGCATCCACTGCCGAGATTCTGGTGATGGTGAAATCGGACCGGTTGTTTGCCCGCTTTTCCCTGGAAAAGGTCCTGGTATTTTCATTCGTCGTGGCGGCTTTGCGGTGGCTCATATTATTTACCACCGCCGCGCCCGTCATCATCCTGCTGTCACAGGTGCTGCATGCCGTTACCTACGGCACCTTTCACATGGCCAGCATCCTCTATATCGACCGGTTGACGCCCGATGCTTCCAAGACCATGGGGCAGGCGGTCAATAATGCGGTTACTTATGGTCTTGGTTTGGTGGTCGGATTTCTTTTCAGTGGAATTTTATATGAGCGCTTGGGCGCCTACAATCTGTTCGGGATCAGCAGTCTTATTGCCCTGGCGGCCGGTGGCGGTTTCTGCTTGTTGTACCTTTTCCAGCGGAAGCAAGAAACATAAACATTTGGGGGACAAGCGCAAAGTCCTGAATACGAAAGGCCGGTTAAAAGGTTTGGTGGCAAAATGTTAGATAGAGTTCTCCTGGCGATTTTTACCTGTTCGGCACTTCTTTTCATGGCGACGCTCTCTGTAACCCCCTACCTGTTCGATTACCTGGTCAAGACCCTCCCGATCTTGTGTCTCGCAGCGCTGGCTTTTCGTGCTATTCCGGGTGCGAAAGGAAGGTTGATCGGGGTGGGGCTGCTCTTTTCCGGGGTCGGCGATATCTTGTTGCAGGTTGACGGGGCCCGCCTTTTCGTACATGGGCTGGGCGCTTTCCTGATCGCCCACTTATTTTATATTGCGGCGTTCATAAGGCGGCCGGCCCTCGTCCGGGCCCGTATGGCGATACTGGCTGCCATTACGGCATATGGATGTATCATGGGTGTTCTGTTATTGCCCCGGCTGGGCGACATGCTTGTCCCGGTGACGATATATCTGGTGATCATTCTGGGTATGGGGATATCAGCTTCTCTGGGCACCGAAAACCACGCCCTGGTAATCGCAGGCGCCTGCTTTTTTATCGTTTCGGATTCTCTGATTGCAGTCAATCGGTTTCTGGCGCCGCTGCCGCTTTCCGGTTACCTCGTGATGGGAACGTATTATGCAGCCCAATTGTTCATCACCATTGGTGCCGCCCGGCGAATTGCCCCCCTGACATCAGAACTGACATCTGGTAAAAACTTCAAATAAAAACAAGTTTTTGCAATATCGGGCGACTATGGCGGGGCCCCCTCAAAGCACAGGCCGTAAAATTGTCTAAAGGCCGGTCGGCCACCAGTATGCCCTCGCGTGGGCTTCAGGTCTTGACAGACGGCCTGCGAATCTTAGCCTATCTGGTATGATGTTTTAAAACCAAACACCTCCAGAACGACCGTTTCAAGCGGAGTTGCACATGCAGATAGATTTGGATCCAATATTTCTGGCAAGAGCTCAGTTCGCATTCACCGTTTCATTCCACATCCTCTTTCCAGCGTTCACGATCGGCCTGGCCAGCTGGCTGGCGGTGGTCGAGTGGCGTTGGCTCAAAACCGGTGATGAGCGTTTCAAGGAAGTGTACCGGATGTGGGTGAAAATTTTTGCCGTAACCTTCGGTATGGGTGTTGTTTCCGGCGTGGTGCTGTCCTATCAATTTGGCACCAATTGGTCCGTTTTCTCCGACAAGGTGGGCAATGTACTGGGCCCGCTGTTGGGCTACGAGGTGCTGACCGCCTTTTTTCTGGAAGCCTCTTTTCTGGGCATCATGCTATTCGGCTGGGGGCGGGTCAGTCCTAAAATGCACTTTGCTTCGACGGTGATCGTCGCGGTGGGCACTTTAATTTCCGCGTTCTGGATTCTGGCGGCCAACAGCTGGATGCAGACCCCCCAGGGTTATCGTATCGGGGCGGACGGGCTGTTTTATCCTACCAACTGGATAGAGATCATTTTCAACCCCTCATTTCCGTATCGCTTTTTCCATATGATTATAGCCGCTTATCTGACCACTGCGTTCGTGGTGGGGGGTATTGGCGGCTTTTACCTGCTGCGCCAAAAATTTGTACCCCATGCCCGCATCATGTTCGGGATGGCCATGATCATGGCGGTGTTTGTGGCGCCCCTGCAGCTGCTGGTCGGGGATATGCACGGTTTGAATTCATTCGAGCACCAGCCGGCCAAGGTGGCCGCCATGGAAGGTCTTTGGGAGACCCAACGCGGGGCACCCCTGAAACTTTTCGGCTGGCCGGACCAGGAGGCTGAAACGACCAAGTTTGCGCTCAACATTCCCAAGGTGTCCAGTCTGATCCTGACCCACAGCCTGGATGGGGAAGTCAAAGGCCTCAAGGCCTGGCCTAAAGCCGAGCGGCCCCCGGTCGCGGTTGTATTCTGGTCCTTTCGGATCATGGTCGGCATCGGAATGGCCATGATCCTGACCGGCGTATTTGCTGCGTTTCTCTACTGGCGTAAACAGCTGTTTGAAGCCCGTTGGTTCCACTGGTGGTGCCTGGCGTTGACGCCCTCCGGGTTCATTGCCGTACTGGCCGGGTGGTGGGTCACGGAGGTGGGGCGCCAACCATGGATAGTTCATAATGTGATGCTGACATCAGAAGCTGCCTCCCCGGTGAGCGGACTCCAGGTTGGCCTATCGCTGCTGGCTTTCATCGTTATCTACCTGCTGGTATTCGGTGCCGGTGTTTATTATATTGCGCGACTGGTACTCAAAGGGCCGGGAGAGAAAACCCAGGATGCCTACGGAACCCACGGCGTGGACAAACCGCCCATTGTGACCGATCTGGTGTCGGAGTCTGGAGGTGAGCATGTTTAATTTCGGAGACGTTATCGACCTGCCGCTGATCTGGTATGCCCTGATTGCCACCGCCATCTTCCTCTATGTACTCCTGGACGGATTTGATCTGGGTGTCGGCATCCTGTTTCCATTCGCGCCTTCGGACACCTGCCGGGACCGGATGATGAATTCCATTGCCCCTTTCTGGGATGGCAACGAAACCTGGCTGGTGCTGGGGGGCGGCGGCCTGTTTGCCGCCTTCCCCCTGGCCTATGCCATTCTCATGCCGGCGTTCTATATGCCGGTCACGCTCATGCTCCTGGGGCTGATATTAAGGGGGGTCTCCTTCGAGTTTCGCTTCAAGGCCGAGGGCCGTTCGCGGCGGCTCTGGGATTATCTGTTTCACTTCGGTTCGCTGGTGGCCACCTTGACCCAGGGGATGATGCTGGGCGCCTACGTACAGGGGGTTCAGGTTTCCGGGCGGGCTTTTGCCGGTGGTGCCCTTGACTGGCTGAACGCCTTCAGTCTGATGACGGGGGTTGCCCTGGTCTGCGGCTATGGATTGCTGGCGGCGGTCTGGCTGATTATGAAGACCGAAGACATTACCCAGGATTGGGCCCGTAAGTGCGCCGGCTACCTGTTCGGATATGTGGCCGGTTTCATGGGGCTGGTCAGCCTCTGTATGCCGCTGATGAACGATCGAATCCGGGAACTCTGGTGGACCCTGCCTAATTTTTACTTTTTGAGCATCATGCCGCTTTCTTGTGTTGTCATGTTTGTGCTGCTCTGGCGCAGCCTGCACCGCAAGCATGAGTACCGGCCCTTTTTTCTCGCCCAGGGCATCTTTTTAATGAACTACATCGGCCTGGGAATCAGCATGTATCCCTGGCTGGTACCCTTCGAGGTCACGTTTCGCAAAGCTGCGGCTGTCGGGGAGTCCCAGTCCCTCCTCTTGGTCGGTACCGTTATCATGCTGCCGGTCATTCTCGCCTACACGGCGTATTGCTATTATGTTTTCAGAGGAAAAAGCTCCCATGAAGCCACTTACTGATAAACAGAAGCAGTGGGCCTGGTTTGTCGGACTGTGGTTTGCCGGCCTGATCTCGGTGGCTCTGCTGGCCTACACATTTCGGTGGGTTGTTCGACTTTAGTCTCGCACCGTCCGATTAGATGACGCAAATCTGGTTTTACTTTGTCTTTGAAAAGGTTCATGTAATGAAAGCAATCTGGAACGGTCAAGTCCTGGCGGAAAGTGATGCAACGGTTGTGGTCGAAGGAAACCATTACTTTCCGCCAGACGCTATATATCAGGATTTTTTCCAGGATAGTCCCACCAAATCAACATGTCCCTGGAAGGGCGAGGCGAGCTACTACTCTATCGTGGTCGCCGGTGAAACCAATGAAGATGCGGCCTGGTATTATCCTTCACCCAAGGCTGCGGCCCAAGAGATTGCCGGCCACATCGCTTTCTGGCGGGGGGTTGAAATAACCGATCGCTGAATGACACATGGATTTGGGCCGATAGGCCTGAATACCACCGTACTCATACCCCGGAATAATCAATGCAGCTGGGATGGCTTGAACGGCATTTAATGAACAACCCCCTGCGGCGGTTCATACAGCGAACGTTCGAAGGGCGTCAGTTGCTGCACATGGGCGGCGCCCGACCGGGTGCCCAAGTGCTGGAGATCGGCTGCGGCAGTGGTGCGGGTCTGGACCTGCTGTCGAACCTATTCCACGTCCGGCGGGCCGACGGCTTTGATCTTGACCCGGCCATGCTAAAGCTTTGTTTGCGCCGGCACCGTCACAATCACCACGTAAATATCTGGCAGGGCAATACCCGCCATATCCCCGTAGATGATGCCACCTACGATGCAGTCTTTGATTTCGGCACCCTCCACCACGTTGCGGACTGGCAGTCTGCTCTGGCGGAAGTTTTCCGGGTGCTGAAACCCGAGGGGCGGTTTTATATCGAAGAGATTACCCGCCAGTTCATAACCCACCCCCTGTGGCGTCGGGTGCTGGACCACCCTCAGCAAAATCGTTTCGATGTCGATGATCTGGTCGGTGAGTTGAGCGCTTGCGGCTTTTCAGTACCACAGTACAAGCGGCGCTTCGGTTTATTCATCTGGGCTATAGCCGACAAACCATAATCAGGTTACAACCCTGGTGGGGGAACACCCACCAGTCGATTCAATCCTTACAAACCTGGTCCTGAGGGCCAGGATGCTTTACGCCTTCAATGGCCGCAAGGACCAAAGCGTGCAACTTTCTTTTAAACCTTTGATACTGGGTCTCTGGAGCGATTTTGAGGCCTTGTTTGGTGAACGCGGAGCTTGCGGCGGGTGCTGGTGCATGCTCTGGCGTCTGCCCCGGAAGCAATTCGAATCCCAGAAAGGTGAAAGCAACAAACGCGCCATGCAGGCCATAGTCGCGTCAGGCGAAGTTCCCGGCATATTGGCCTACCACGGCACAAAACCGGTCGGTTGGTGTGCCGTGGCGCCCAGAAGAACCTATTCGGCTTTATCCCGCTCCAGAGTGCTTAAAAAAGTCGATGACCGCGAATGCTGGTCAATCGCTTGCCTGTTTATTGAAAAGGCGCACCGGAAAAAAGGGGTTGCGACTGAACTGTTACGGGCTGCCGGCGAGTATGCCCGATCAAAAGGCGCCAAATTACTGGAAGGCTACCCGGTTGAGCCGAAAACGGACAAAGACATACCGCCGGCCTTCGCTTGGACTGGTATCCCGGCTGCCTTCACCCGCGCCGGGTTCAAGGAAGTTTTGCGACGGTCGCCAACCCGACCGATCATGCGGAAAGAATTGACCTGATCCCTTTCTGATGATTGAATGTGGACTACATGCCAGTCGCATGACAGACTCTTATTTAGGTGAATCAGTGAACCTCTTAAAAGCTGCGGTTTTTATCCTGGCGGTAACACTCACAGCGAGTGTCGTGGTTGCCGCTTTTCCCGAAAACAAAGTAATTGCAAAAATCATATCTTTTGGGCTCTATGAAACAACGGGAGAAACAATTGAGCTGCCGGCTCCCAACTCAGCGGCTGGTAAAGCATTGATAAACGAACAATATACGCATCGTGAAACAACAGATAAGATTCCAATGACCCTGGGTAACACCTTTGGATTCAAATTTCGGCTTGAAAACATCCCGACCGATGAAATGTCCCGATTCAAATTTGTTTGCCGGCACCCACCTATAAAGGGTGCTGATGGCAAGCGATCACAGGTTTCATCCTATAATCTAAACGGATTGTCTCCTGTAAATTATATAGAAGATTTTTTTACATATGAGCTGTCAACCCCCGCAGAACTTGTTGCCGGCAAGTGGACTCTGGAGATTTGGCGGAACGGAAAGAAATTGATCTCCAAAACGTTTGTAGTGCAATAGCCTCTTCAACAAAGCGAGTCGACGTAACAAACCAAAAAGGGCCGGCAATCATATTGCCGGCCCCTTCTATTTTAGAAAAATATGTCCATCCACAAGCAGTGGTTTTTGGTTCAGTACAAGGCCGCAGTTGATTTGAAAATTACCCAAAGAGCATGATGTGCATTCAGAGAAAATTAAGATGTGTCCCCCCACAAACCGTGGATTTTGATTCAGTACAAGGCCGCAGCCAATTTTCAACCGGAGGCGTAGTAGTACTACGTCGAGGATTGTAAATTGGCGAGAACGCCGTAATGGATAAAAAGACGCTGTTTGTGGTTGGACACTACGGGTTCATTTCATAGGCATTGTTGAGCCCCGCCACATGCTTTTCCCACACCCGATTGAACCGCTCTTGATCCGTCACCGGCTTTTTGATCATTTTCAGACACAATTCCATCTGTTTTTCGGTGGAACCGGTTTTGGAATAGATTTGCAGGGCGAATTTGGAAAAATCCCGGACCATGAAGTCGAAGATCTGGTCCATGACATCATCTTCCACGCCTTCGATTTTCGCTTTTTCAATGAGCACCTGGCCATAAGCCACCAGGGTGAACAGTTCGCCCAGGTTGAGGAGAAAGTCGATGTCCTTGGCCTGCTCTTTGTCCGGGGTCGCGGTAAGCAGAAACTCCTTGAGGACCTCGATCTGCTCTTTGAAAATATTCAGGTTGGGCAGGTCCAGGCGACTGTACGCCAGGGCGCTGTCGTGAAACTGGATTTTGCCGAGGCCCTTGGTGGCACCCTGTTTGAAGAGAAAGTCGTCGTTCTCCTGTGCGTCCATTTTCGGAATTTCCGGGAACTCGGCCGGGTTGAAGAAATAGTTGGCCATGAATTTGATGATCAGGGCCATGTTGACGTGGACGGTCCCTTCGAGTTTCGGCAGGGCGCGGATATCCCGAGCCGCCATCTCGAAGTACATATCCTTTTCAAAACCCTTGGCGGCAATGACATCCCACAAGAGGTTGATGACCTCCTCGCCCTGGGTGGTGACCTTCATTTTGACCATGGGGTTGTAAAGCAGGTAGCGCCGATCAGTCTCCGAAGCCGCCCGCATGTAATCGGAGGCCCGGTGGGCAAACATCCGCATAGCCACCAAACGGGTCCAGGCATCAACAAAAAACTGCCGGATGTGGGGAAAGTCGGTAACGGTATGGTCGTACAGGCGGCGGTTGGAGGCATGGGTGATGGCTTCATAGAAGGCATGGGTACAGATACCGATGGAGGCCCAACCAAGATTGTATTTACCCACGTTGATCGTATTCAGTGAACTGTCCCAGGCCTTGCGGCCGGAGCTGAGAATATCATCCTCGGTGATCGGGTAGCTGTGCAGAGCGTACTCGGCCACATAATTTTGCGAATTCACCACATTTTTAACACATTCATAGTTTTCGTGGTCCGTTTTGACAGCAAAAAAGACATAGTCGTCGGTTTCCGTATTCTTACCGAAAGTGGACACCAGGGCGGCCTTGTTGGCGTTGCCGATGTAGTATTTACCACCGTCGGCCACGTATTTACCTTCAGCAAGAGGGGTCAGGGCCATTTCCGAGGCGTAGAGATCGGCCCCATGGGCCTTTTCGCTGAGACCGAAGGCGAATATGCCGCCTTCATCAAGGAGCTGTGCGGTTTTTTCCTTGACCTTTTCGTTGTCGCCCATCCAGATGGGTCCCAGGCCCAGGATCGTTACCTGCCAGGTATACCAGTACTGCAATCCGTAAAACCCCAATATTTCATTGAAAGCGCAGTTCCGATAGGTATCCCAGCGCTTGTCGCCGCTGCCGTATTGCGCGGGGGTCAGCAGCTTGGCGAACACTTTTTCTTCTTTAACAAACTCAAGGAAATCTGCATACCAGACCCGCTCATGGTCGTCATGCTTGAGTTTTTGCTTGCCCTTGTTTTCAAAGAATTCAATGGTTTTTTGCATGATTTCCCGGGATTTCGGATCCAGGTGTTCAAAGGTTTCGTTTTTGGGGTGCAACAGCATGGGGAAGCTCCTTCTTGTTTGTATACTAACGGTAATGATAAATTTTTTTGGTTCCACTTCGATGTTTTGGAAAAAGGTTTCAAGGCGTCGAGAGTCCCAGGGGTCAAGTAATTTAAGGTCCCAGAGCGCCTTTTAGTTTCACTTGAACCCTCGAACCCTTGGCCCCCCGAACCCCGCTTTTGTTACATTAAATCTTTCAGAAAACGTTTCAGCAGGATTTGCTCTTCAGAATTGAAACCTGAGAGCAGCTTGTCGTTGGCTGCCCGTCTGAGCGCAATAAGCTCATCTTTCATTTTATCAGCCTTTTCAGTTGTATATAGACGGACAACTCTTCCATCATCCGGGTCGGCCTCTTTGTGAATCCAGCCGGCTTCCGCCATGCGGTCCAGGACGCCCGAGAGGGTCGCTTTGTCCAGGACCAGAAACTTGCCCAGTTCGGCGGCTGTGAATCCTGATTGGTACCAGAGTGCTTCGAGCACCAGGTGCTGGATGTTTGTCAACTTGAACGGCTTGAGATCCTTTTTAAAATCCCCGTGCGCTTTCTGGTAGGCCTTGGCCAGCAGAAAGATGGTGCAATCCGGTATATTGGGGGGTAGCTGGCTCATATCAAACTCCTTCGCATACGAACCATTTAGGGGCAATCCGAACAAATGTCAACGGAATATTTGAAACTAGTAAAATTGAGATGGACGAACAATCACCCGCTTGAAGACGACAGTGGTGGTTCTCAATAAGCTGCATGCGTCATGGCACAACAAGATTAGGTCGGCCTTTCATGGTAAGCAATTCCGCACCTACCTCAACAACCAACCTAATCGCGTAAATCCAACTGGTAGTAGGCTGCTGGCGGTAAGCTGCAATATTTGTAGATAAAATAGCCGCCATCTAACCAAATGTGTAACTTCAAAACCCGGCAGGCGCGCTCAGCTTCCAGCAATAAATATTGCCTTTAGGCATAAATCCCCGCCCCTTTTGCGGCGACCCGGTACAGCTGTTGCGCAGTTCATGTCCAACAACGCCCTTCAATATAGAGAGCCACCTTTTGGGCCTCGATTCGAACTCCTGCCGGGTGGCCAAACAGTGCTTAGAAGGATTTCAAAACAATGGCATGTAATTTAACGGCTACCGGAGGAATTGAACTTAAATGTTTTATTTCAGACAGTTAATCGATTGATAGGCGTGAAAGCCGACTTGTAACGCCCGTGTCATCCTCGGGACAGTAAGGTCCTGGCGCTACTCTCACAGGTCATTCTCGGGTTCAAAGCCAAGGCTGGGGGAATGGTCGGGCGAAGCGAGAGTCAATCTTTTGACTGCCATAGTCAAATCGCTAAGACGGAATTTGCCGATCATTTTGGCGAGTTTCCATAATCGAAGGAAATTGGGTGGTTATTCTTAAATGGAATCTGTCTGAAAAAAGGTATACTTTTTGCAAAACCCAAAGGGGAGTGAAAATCCACGTTCAAAATTTTAAGGAGATCGGAATCCGATGAATAATTCAATCGAATTCGATATCAAGCCGGACTGGGACGAAATTGAAAAGATTAGAAATGAGAGTACCGATTTTCTGCAGTCCCAGGGAATTTCTGACGATACGGTGCATTCGCTTTCAATGATCATCAGTGAACTCATTGAAAACGGCATTAAATACGGGAACTTCGATAATGGTGACTATAAAGTCGGTGTGACCCTGCAGTTGGAAAACGACAACGTGACCATTGAGGTGAACAATCCGGTAGGTCGGCATGCCGTCGAACATCTTTCCAGATTGGATAAAACGATTCAGTGGATCAGGGGGTATCAGGACCCCTTTGAAGCATACATAAATCGAATTAAAGAGGTCTCAAAAAAACCGCTACATGACGAGGAGAGCGGGATTGGACTGGTGCGCATCGCATACGAAGGAAAAGCCCTGCTCGACTTCTTTGTGGGTGAGAACCACATATTGAATGTGTCTGTCGTTTCTAACCTCGAATGGGAGGAAAAGAAATAGTCATGGAAAACAAAGAGATATTTTCAGCCGAATTGCTGACGATAGAAGTTTTCGAAACTGTTAATTCGATCGAAGTAATATGGCTTGGTAAAAGTATCGATCGGCACCCCAGCAAATTCATTTCACCCGTACTGGTGAAAGTCTTGAATATGGCAGCCGTGGTGAATAAACGCGTGATCATGGATTTTCGTAGTTTATCTTACATGAACTCATCCACCATTACGCCGATTATCAAAATCCTCGAAAGAGCCAAGAAGGGCATGCACGAGATAACAATTCTATATAAAAAATCTCTGAAGTGGCAGGAGCTGAATTTTTCAGCACTGGAAATATTCGGTACAAATGACGACCGCTTGAAAATCAAAGGATTATAGAAATGCCGTCTCAAAACGTTATACAATTCGATGCACATCTTGCCCAAGGCAAAGAGAAAATCCCCGTCGTTGCGAAATATGCATCCCGGTTCTCGCTGCTGGTTCGTTTTGTAAACGGAACCAAAGCGGGTTCGGAGGCATTGTTCGAAAAACTGGTCTTCGACATGAACGGAAAGCAGCTTTCCCTGGGACCGTGCCAATACCTTTCGGAAAAATGCGCCAACGGATACCAGGGACGCATTGTTTTCAGTAAGGATGTGTATGACTTAAAGAGCCTGTTTTACGACAACAAGATGGAAAAGCTGCAGACTGAATTCCTCAACCTGCCCCTTGTGCTGGCTCACAAAGATAAAATCAAAAAACGTTTTAAGGAATTCGTAGCCAATCTTACTTATGATTTGAATGTATACAAGACGACGTTTGACGAACTGGACGCTAAATTCGCTAACGAACCGGATATTGTCAGGGAACATGTTCAGAAAATCGTCATCGAAACGGAGGGTAAGAATTTCCTGCAGTTTCTTGATGACAAGTTGTTTGAATTCGAAAACATCATCATCAATTACAGTAAAAAAGAAAATGAACGGCATGGTTATTACTTGCGGAAACAGATCTGGAATTTCATTCTTTGTTCCCGGTTTATGGCCCGCACCAATCTCAAACCGAGAGGGTATAGTGGCGATTCCGAAATGATGCGTCTGCTATACGACAATGAGTACGTCGGATTGACCACTTTTGAAAAACTGATGCACAAGCATCCCATTGAACACGCCGCTGCCCAGGCAGTGCGCAACCGGAGACAGCTCATTGCCAACATGCTGAAGAAACTCAATTCCGGCAAGACCAAGCCCAGGGGCGAAAAAATTAGAGTATTGTCAGCTGCCTGCGGCCCCGCATTTGAACTGCAGGATGTTTTGCAATCGAAGAAGGACTGCCAAAAATACCATTTCACCTTACTCGACCAGGATAAAAAAGCACTGGCCGAGGCGGCCGGAGTTGTGGCCCAACTCGAGAAAAAATGGGGGGTCTCGATCGAGGTTGATTATCTTACCGAATCGGTCAGGACCATGCTCACGACGCGACAGCTGGAAAAGACGTGGGGCGAGTTTGATTTCATCTATTCCATGGGCCTTTTTGACTACTTAACGCCTCCGGTCGCCAAGGCGGTTATCGAAAAACTCTTTAAGCTCATTAAGGTCAATGGTGAGATGGTTATCGGTAATTTCCACATTTCAAATCCCAGTCGCGGCTATATGGAGTATTGGCTGGACTGGGTGCTTTATTACAGGACGGAACAGGAATTCATAGATTTGCTAAAAGAATCAAAGACATGCAAGTCGTCTGTTTTCTTTGAGGACACCGGTAGTCAGATGTTCCTGCACGTCAAGAAATTGAAGCCTTAGAATTCAACAGAATTGAAAGCGATATTATGAAGAGTGATCTGGTAGAGCATAAAATCAGTGCCGATGAGCAGACCATTCTGGATGCCAAAGATTTTCCCAAGTTTCTCAACGGCATTATCCATGACTGGTTAAAAACGCTCACGCTTCTGGTCATCACGCTCGTTCCTCTCTTTTTCATACTTGATTATTTCATTGTACCGGGACACCTGCTGCAGAGGGTCGGCATTTATAGGATTATAGCGACATTCATAGTGTTCATGCAGTTCCTAGTGATTCACAAGACGAAACCGAGTAAACTATCTTACGTAAACGGGTACCTGGTATCGATCGTCGTGGGGGGGGTTATCGTGTTGATGACCAATGATTTAGGTGGTTTCAACTCCCGTTATTATGCCGGGCTCAATCTGGTCATCATCGGGGTAAATCTCTTACTCCCGTGGAATGCGATTCATTCCGGGCTGAACAGTTTTCTCATCATATTTATGTATGTTTCCGTGAACCTGTATTCGGGAAAACCGTATCAACCCGATCTGCTGATCAATAATTTATTCTTTCTCTCAGCCACCGCCATCATTGCGGTCAGCATCAACTATGTTAAATACCTGCTTACGGAAAAAGAATTCTATTTAATGTGCGAATTGAAGATTGCACGAGATTCCATTTGGAGTGAGATGGAACTGGCCAAGCGCATTCAGACAGCCCTTTTGCCTCATAACCAGAACATCCAGGGCTTCGAAATCGCGGCACTCATGCTGCCGGCCAAGGAAGTTGGGGGTGACTACTATGACATTATCGATACGCCCGACGGTTACAAATGGATCACGATCGGTGATGTCTCCGGGCACGGGGTGGATTCCGGATTGATCATGATGATGGCCCAAACCAGCATTCTTGCAAAGGTCGACAATGACGGAAACTGTCTCCCCTCTGAAATGCTTAGTTCTGTTAATACCGTCATCAGAGAGAATATTTCAAGACTGGGTTCCGACCATTACATGACGATGATGGCTTTGCGCTTCAACAAATCAAACGTTACAGTTGCCGGAAAGCACCAAGATGTTATAATATACCGATCCGCTCTGAATCGAATTGAGACCATTTCCATACCGGGCACATGGCTGGGGATTACAGACGATATCAAAGGCAATCTTCCCGATTCGTCTTTTGAAATGCACAAAGGTGATATTGCTTTGCTGTTCACCGACGGGGTCACTGAAGCCACAGATTCGAATGGTGAAATGTTCAGTCAAACGCGCCTTGCAGACGCTCTGAATAGATACGCCGACCTGCCTGTCGGCAAATTGCGCAATAAAATTATCCAAGAGGTGCAGGATTTTCAGAAAGAGCAGATGGATGACATGACCCTTGTCGTCATTAAAAAATAGCACCGGTCGTACCGGGGTTGGAAATGAAAACACACATCACTTGGGATAATATTCAGCTCAATCTTCTGACACTTTCGTTTCCTGGAGATATCGAAGGTGCTTATCGGGCCGAACATTTCGTTAAATCACTGCGGCATGTAAGGATCGCCATGTTATTGGCGATCTTCTTTTTTGCCGTTTTTGGTTTACTGGATGCCTGGATTGTCCCGGAAGTAAAGTATCAATTTTGGTTTATCCGCTATGGACTGTTCTGCCCTTTCGTCTTTTGCATTTTTCTGTTTTCGTTTACGCCCTATTTCAGTAAATACAGTCAGTTGTGTATCGCAATCGCTGTACTGGCGGCCGGCCTGGGCATCGTGGCCATGATTTTCCTCGCGCCTGAAAACAATACCTATTATACTGGGATCATACTTGTTTTTATTTTTGGGTATACTTTTTTCGAGCTCAGGTTTATTTACGCCACGCCTGCCGGTATCATGATTGTCGTTGCCTACGAAATCGTAGCCATTTTTCTTACCAACACGCCGATTCCCATTCTCATCAACAACAATTTCTTTTTTCTTACCAGCAATTTGATCGGCATGTTCGCCTGCTACTCCATCGAGCTGTATTCACGAAAGGCGTTTTTACAGGCGCATCTGCTGGAACAAGAGAAGATTAAAGTCAAAGAAGCAAATCGGGAACTCGGCAACAAGGTGGAGGACCGCACGGCTCAATTATTGCGGGCGAACAAGGTTCTGCGGCAGGAGGTCACCGACCGCATTCACGCCGAGGACCGCCTGCGGGAAAGCCGGGAAAAATATCGAAATATTCTTGAAACCATGGAGGAAGGCTACTACGAATATGATACTTCCGGAAATCTTCAATTTTGCAATGACTCTTTTCTAAAAATAACCGGTTACGATCGCGAAGAGATGATGGGTAGCCATTATCGAAAATTTACAAACCCGCAAGATGTGAGCAAAGTTTTTCGGGCCTTCAATAATGTCTACATATCCCAAAAACCGTCCAAGGAGTTTGAGTGGCGTATACAACGGAAAGATGGTGACCACCGTTATTTGGAGGCCTCCATGTCTCCGATAAAAAACGCCGAGGGTTTGCTGCAGGGATTCCGAGGCATTGTACGCGACGTGTCTGACCGATTTCGGGCAGAAGAGTCGTTAAAAGCGGCCTACCAGGAACTCAAGCACACCCAATCCCAATTGGTTCAATCGGGAAAACTTGCCTCCATCGGCGAGCTGGCCGCCGGGGTGGCCCACGAACTCAATCAGCCCTTGATGGTCGTGCGCGGAATTACACAAGTTCTCAACCGCCAAATCGACAAAGGTAAGATAGGAATTGAGGAAGTTTCGGAACAGCTAGAACCTGTCGAGCGAAATACAAAAAGAATGATGAACATCATTAATCACCTGAGAACGTTCTCGCGACAATCCAAAGCTGAGTTCTACCCGGTCGATCTAAACGTGGTCATCGAAGAGTCGTTTCTCATGATCGGAGAGCAGCTGCGCGTCAGAAACATTGACGTGATAAAAAAACTCGATCCCGATTTGCCCAAGATCAAGGGTGACACCAACCAATTAGAGCAAGTTGTTTTGAATCTGATCACGAATGCGAGGGATGCCATCACCGGCAAAAATGGGGATCAGGGCGCGGACGCGCATCACGGTGAAACAATTGAAATCGTAACGAGCAGGATCGCCTCAGACACGAATTACGTCGGGATTAAAGTCAAGGACACCGGCACGGGCATCGAGAAGAAAGACATCAATAGTATTTTTGACCCCTTCTACTCGACCAAGGAGGTTGGAAAAGGGACCGGTCTGGGGCTTTCCATTAGTTACGGCATCATCAGCGATCATAACGGCAAAATCGAAGTCTCCGAAACGGGTCCCAGCGGCACTACTTTCAGTATTCGATTGCCTATTTACATAGCGCAGGAAAAAGGCGACCCTCCTGCGAAGGACAAAACAGATCCATGAACTCAAAAAAAATAGTTCCCCGCGCGCACAAGCGATACCGGGTCAAGGACGGGACCTTTGCCGTTCTATTTCAGGACTCGTCAAAGCTTGGGCACCTCATTGATATTTGCACTGATGGCTTTTCATTCAGTTTCAGCGACAGCCCGTTCTTCGATGGCGACCGGGATGGCCGAGCCCTTTTATATTCAGGAAAACTGGAATTGCCGGAGGGGTTTTCCGAGTTCGACATTTTTTTGGTTGACAGCGGCCTCTACCTCGAGAGAATGCCTTGTAGAGTAATATCGGAATTCGAATTGGAAGAGAGCAGCTATTCGGCATCCGTTGCCATGAAACGATGCTGCCTACAATTTGAAAAACTCGCTCCGCAACAGGTTTCGGATCTGGCATATTTTATCGAACACTGCACTGAAAAGCCCGTGTAGACGCCCGAACCAGGCATTAACGCGCGATAGGTCTATATATTCGCGGCCTGCATGAGGGATGCGATCATAGGCTGCCAGAGGCATATGACCCTGCGAGCTTAAACCTGGATAGCGAGCGCACCAGGCGAAGAGTGCTGCGCTACGGTGAGTCTTCAGTTCCAAGTTGAGAATGGCTACAGCGTGAATGTGATTGCAGCCGGAGCGCCACCCGGTTCAGGTTGACTATGTAAAGGAGAACTTGTGCCATGTACAATAACATTCTCGTTATTGATGATGAGCCTGATATTCTGAACACCCTAAAAATGGCGCTCAGTCAGGAGGACTATGAGGTGTTCGCTGCCACGGGCGGTGAAGGGGCGCTTGAGATTTTGCGGCAGCAGGCCATTGACCTGGTAATAACCGACATGCGGATGCCGGGGATGGATGGCACCCAGGTAATTCGCAAGGTCAAAGAGCATGATCCGGACGTTGAGGTCATTGTACTCACGGGTCATGCAACGCTTGAAAACGCCATCATGTCTCTGCGTCAAATGGGGGCCTATGACTATCTGACCAAACCCCTCGAGGATCTGGACGAACTTTTTATGGCCGTTGAAAAGGGGCTGGAAAAACGGCGGCTGACACTCGAAAACCGTGCACTTTTACTGGATCTTAAGGAAAAAAAGGAGGCGCTCGCCAACAAAAACCGGGCCCTTCAAGAAAGTGAATTCCTCAAGCAGGCTATCCTGGATGGAATGTCCAGTACACTATGCTTCATTGCTGATCGTGATCTGAAAATTTTATGGGCCAATCAGGCCACAGAACCGGCTACCAAACTACCCCTGCAGGAGTTGATTGGCCAAAAATGCCCCGATGTATGGGGAAAATCCCTTGATACCGAGGAAAATTGCCCGCTGATCAAAGCATTCAAAACCGGAAAATCGGAACGCGCTGTCATGGAGTACCCGAACGGAAGAATTCTGGATGTCCGTGCCGAACCGGTTCTGGACGACCAGGGAAAGCTGCTGGGGGTACTGCGAATTTCAGATGATATTACCGAGCGCGAACAACAGCGCGAGGCCATGGTCAAAATGGCCAACCTGGAATCCATCGGAACGCTTGCTTCTGGCATAGCTCACGATTTCAACAACCTGATTGCAATTGTTCAGGGAAACATCGAAATGGCCGAATGGACGGTTGAGCCGGATACACCTTCGGGCAGGGCCTTGAAACTGGCCAGGTGGGGTTGCTCAAAGGCTCAAAATCTGACGCAACGGTTTATCACGTTTTCCAAGGGCGGGGACCCGGAAATGAAGGCCGGAGACCTGGATGCTTTGGTCCTGGAAACGCTACCGCTCTCGCTGAGCGGCTCAAATGTTAAATGTACACCACACTTTGTTGAAGACTTGTGGTTGGCGGAAATGGATACCACCCAGATAGGTCAGGTCATTCACAACCTGGTAAAAAATGCCGTGGAGGCATTGCCCCAAGGCGGTACGATTGATATCCGGGCGGAGAATATCTTGGTATCCCAAAGCGAGCCACCACCGATTCCGGGGCTTTTGTCCGGCCGCTACGTCAAGCTGGAAGTCGAGGACCAGGGGGTGGGTATTTCTGAAGAAAACAAAGCCCGTATATTTGACCCCTATTTCTCCACCAAATCGCGGGGTACGCAAAAGGGAATGGGCTTGGGGCTGACCACAGCGCATTCCATAATCGAAAAACATGGCGGGATCTTGCATATTAATTCGGAACTTGCCATGGGCACAACAGCGGTAGTTTATCTACGAGCATCTCGGGCTAAGCAGGCCGCCGAGCCCTCGGAGGTATTGACTACCGATGATCAGAAAACCTCGCCGCTGGAATCAAAAAGGGTTTTGGTAATGGATGATGAAGAAGGGATAAGGAAACTGGCCAAGCAGATGCTGAACTTGCTTGGGCATGAGGTTGAAACGGTCGGCAATAGCCAAATGGCCGTCTTTGCGTATCGACGGGCCCTGGAATCGAAAATGCCCTTTGATGTGGTTTTGCTCGACCTTACGATTCGAGGCGGTGCGGGAGGCAAGGAGACGCTGCAGGAACTGTTCAAATTGAATCCGTATGTAAAAGCGATTGTTGTTAGCGGCTATTCGAATGATCCGGTTATGGCCAAATTTAAAGATAATGGATTTTGTGCGGCCCTCCCCAAACCATTTCTAAAGGCATCTTTGGACGCGGCTTTGAAAATTGCGCTGGCAAGCGAGGACTGATATGGCCTGAAGTCTGCCGGGGCGTCATGATTGTGAGCGGGCCGGCAAAGCTCAAAGTAGATTTCCGTATGTGCAATCAACCCCAACATGCCTCCCAACTTGGCTAAACCGCCAAGGCAGAAATCACATGCAGCAACCCCTTCTTTCTTATTGGTTGCGAAGCGCATTCAAGGCCGCCATTTAGCCGACAACTTTTCGCTGAACGTTATCAACTGCGCAGGCAGCACATGATACACTTCTGATTTCTGATACTTTTACAGACTTTTATCAAAATCTGAACCAAGCCGGCGACCTCGCCGGGCAGGCATGAAGGCTGAAGAAAAACCTCGTGATATAGCTTTTAGCAGTTGGCTCTTAGCGATTAGCGATCCATATTTGCATCTCAGCTAATAGCTAATGGCTAATAGCAAACAGCCCCAGCCATGATTTCCAATCATGGGGAGGAACGACCTAATAGTCTTCAGCCTTCGGCCTATCCACCTGAACTTTGTCTCCTTCCAGCAAATCGGTGATTCCATTGGCCACGTCTCGCCAGGTGTTGTCATTGGCGGCCAGGTCCGGTTCGGTAATCATTTGCAGTCCCAAGCCATCAATGAGACCGGTTAGATAGACAGCCGTGCTGGCGACCGGCAACCTCGGGTTTATCTTTTTGTTATTCTTGGCCTTTTCAAGCCCATTGGACATGGCCTGCCGAAATTGACCGAAGAGTTCGTCCAATGTTTGGCGCACCACGGTGCTCTGCCGGGCTACTGCCCAGCCTTCGAAAAACAGGTGGAAAAAATCGGGGTCGTTTTGCAAAACATGGCGCAGGGCGGCGACCAATCGCGCGGCAAAGTCAGCAGCTGAGCCGCTTTTCTCAAGCAGGTCGGAGACCAGACGCACACTGAGTTGCATATTGTTTTTGATGACCGTTGCGAGCATCTCTTCTTTGTTTTTAAAGTAGTAGTGCAAAAGGCCCCGGCTGACCCCGGCTTCCATCGCTACAAGGTTGATGGTCGTCCCCGCGTAACCCTTTTGGGCCAGGGTGGCGCGGGCAGCCGCCAATATGCGTTTAGACTTCTCGGCCGATTTCTTGGATTGGCTCATAGGTTCCGAGTTTCAGGGATCCGATGTTCAGGGTTCCATAGTTCAGGTTTCAGGGTTTTAAGGTCGTAACCTTTGAACCGTGAACCTTGAACGGGGAACCATTTCTTGACAAAGACCCGTATTATCAACTAAAAGACGGTTTGTTGGACGGCCAGCCAAATTTGTTAGCAACGCCCTTGGTTTGAGTCAAGAATTTTTCCTTGCAGGCACTGCGGCAATCATGAAATATTCGAAACGATACCAACCGCATAAAAGGTTAAGAGGTTCATGCGCACAGAAAGTGAACAGATTCAGAACACCCTGCCGGTCGATGTGGCGGCTGTCACCCGTTGTATTGCGGCCACCCAGAAAGAAAACGGCGAAATTCCATGGAGTAAAGGGGACAAAACCGACCCCTGGGATCATGTCGAGGCCGCCATGGGGCTGACCATTGGCGGCGAATACGGCCGCGCGCGACAGGCGTTTGAATGGATGCGGCGGATGCAGCTGGAGGACGGCAGCTGGTATTCGGCCTATCGCAACGGACAGCCGGAAGACCGCACCCGGGACACCAACATGGCCACCTATATCGCGGTGGGACTCTATCACTATTACCTTATCACCGGCGATGATGGCTTTATCGACGCCATGTGGGAGACGGTGCGGCGGGCTATCGATTTCGCCCTACCGTTCCAGCAGCCCGGCGGAGAGTTTTTCTGGGCGCAGAGTCCGGAAGGCATTGTTGAACCGAAAGCGCTGTTAACTGGTTCCAGTTCGGTTTTTATGAGTCTCAAGTGTGCGGTATCACTAGCGATTGTGCTTGAAAAAGAACACACTGCCTGGGTGCGGGCCATGGTAACCCTTAAAGATGCCCTGGCCAATCGGCTCCACCTATTCGATCAATCCAAATCCCGGTTTTCCATGGATGGCTTTTACCCGATCCTGACCGGGGCGGTGACCGGCAGCGCCGCACAGCAGCGTATTGAGGACTGCCTGACCAGATATTTTGTGGCCGGCCAGGGGGTTAAATGTGTCGATGACGAACCCTGGATCACCATTGCCGAGACATCTGAGTTGTGCCTGGCTATTGCCGCGGCCGGCGATCGCCGGCGCGCAGCCCGGATTTTCGGGTTGCTGCGGGATTACCGCTACGCCGATGGCTCTTACTGGTGCGGTTTTACCATTCCTGAACGGACGATCTGGCCGGAAGAGAAGATCGCGTGGACCAATGCCGTCGTGCTCATGGCCGCAGATGCAATTTACCGGTTGACTCCGGCCGCAGGTCTCTTCGATCATGATTTTTGGAAAAACGCCGGCCGCGCGGCCGAGCTGCACCAATCCATTACGGGTGATTCGGAAATTTCCGTTTCGGCGGCTGTAAATTTCTAGCGGGACAGGACATTGCGCAAAGACCATCGCCCATACGCGGTTAAGCGGGCCTATCTGAAATTTCAGAAGTTCTACACCAACCGCTATATTCGGCCCCAGCTTGAATTCCTGGGCAAGGGCTTTGCCTTCATGAAACCCTGGAATGTCCGCCTGTTCGGCACACCCATCGAAATCGGCGATTACGCAACGGTCATTGCCGCTCCGGACAACAAGGTCCGCCTTTCCGTCTGGCCGGCGGCCGAAGGCTTGGGGCGGATTCTCATCGGCCGGTACAGCCTGATTTGCCCCGGGGTCCGGATCGGATCGGCCCACGCGGTGACCATCGGCGATAACTGCATGTTTGCCAGCAATGTCTATATCAGCGATTCAGACTGGCACGATATCTATAACCGGGTCTCCATGGGGACCACGGCACCCGTGACGATCGAGGAGAATGTCTGGATCGGCGACAGCGCCATCATCTGCAAAGGGGTGACGATCGGCGAAAATAGTATCATTGGCGCCGGGGCGGTGGTGTCACGCGATATACCCGCCAATACCATTGCCGCGGGGAATCCGGCCCAGGTGGTCAAGGAACTCGACTCGTCTGAACAGATGACCAAGCGGGATCAGGTGTTCTCAGATCCGGCCCGTCTGGCCCGCGAGTTTGACATTCTCGACCGGGCGATGCTGAAGGACAATACGTTCCGGCACTGGCTGAGGTATCTCATCTCACCCCGCAAAGACGACTAGAAACGGTCTCAAGGGAAGCCTTTTAGCCCAAGCTCGGCGTTGGACGCGAACTTCAAATCCTCGAAATACTATAGTATTCCTCCGGTTTAAAGTTCGCGTCCGCCTTGATCTTGAACTAAAATTCTCCCCTTGAGACCGTTTCTGGGGAATTTAAAATTGTCGAAGGAAGCAACAATGGCTAAGAATGAAAAAAGTTCATGGCGGCAGAAGGTGGTGCCGGCAGAAGAAGTGCTGGAGCGGATTGATCCCGGCATGGGTATATTCCTTGGTACCGGGGTTGCTGAACCCCGGTTGCTGATCGAAACCCTGATGCAAACGGATGCCCCCAACCTGGTGGACCTGGAACTGATCCAGCTGGCCAGTTTGGGCAGCGCCATTTCACTGGATACGATTAAAACCCATAAATACCGCTTGAAAACCTTTTTTTCGGGATGGGTGGCTGGGGAGGCCATTGCCAGTGGCTACGTGGATCTGATCCCCAGTCGGTTTTCCGGAATTCCGCATTTGATTGCGTCCCGGGTTTTCGATATCGACGTGGCCTTTGTCCAGGTCACACCCCCGGACGATGCCGGCTATTGCAGCCTCGGTGTGGCTGTTGACGTCGCCCGGCAGGCTATGGAACAGGCCTCATTGGTGGTGGGTGAAATCAATCCGCAGATGCCGGTGACCTACGGAGACACGCTGGTGCCTGTGTCCGATTTCAACCTGTTGGTTAAAAGCGACCGTCCGCCGATTACGTTTGATCGCCATCCGCTCGATGAAACCTTCGACCGGGTTGGACAGAATGTAGCATCTTTGATCGAAGATGGCAGCTGCCTCGGTTTTTCCTTTGGACCGGTATTCGAATCCCTTGCCCGCCACCTGGTTCATCGCCGCCATCTGGGGATTCACTCTCCATTTGCAACCGATGCCCTCATGGATCTGGTGAAAAGCGGGGCGGTAACCAATCGCTACAAAGAGTTGTGGCGGGGTAAATCACTGGTGTCCTATGCTTTTGGGACGAAGGAGCTCAATAAATGGCTGCACCGCAACCCGTTGGTTGAGTTCCAGGCCGTCGATAAGGTGTGCAGCCCACTGCAAATCGGGCGCAACAAACGGTTTGTGGCGGTCCTTCAGGCCCGCAAAGTGGATCTGGCCGGAAAGGTCGCGCTGCATACCGGGCAGGGTAATCTGGCCATCGGGCCGGGAGAGGTGGCCGATTTTTTTAATGGCGCCGAGATATCCCATGGGGGCAAGACGATCGTCGCCCTGACAAGCCGCAACCGTGAAGGTGCGCCCAACATTTTACTCTCCGTGGGTGAGTATCCCAATCAGTTGGGCCAGAGCCACGCAGTAAACCTCATGGCGACTGAATACGGGGTGGCCAACCTGACCGGCCGGACGATCCGTGAACGGGCACAGGCCTTGATCGACATCGCCCATCCTGACGATCGCCAGGCACTGGTAGACCAGGCCAAGGACCAGAACATTCTGTACAAGGACCAGATCTTTCTGGCTGATTCAGCCTACCTGTATCCTTCTGATATAGCCACAGAAACAACCTTTAAAAACGATACCAAAGTTCGCTTTCGGGCCATCCGGCCTTCTGACGAAGAACAGATGCGGCGGCTTTTTTACCGGTTCTCTGACGAGGCGGTTTACTACCGTTATTTCACTTCGATCAAAGCGATGCCGCACGCCAAAATGCAGTCCTATGTCAATGTTGACTATCGGGTGACCATGTCCATTGTTGGCCTGGTGGGCGAACCGGGCCAGGGAAGGATCATTGCGGAGGCCCGGTTCGTTATGCACGGGACAAAGCCTTATGCTGATGTGGCCTTTGTTGTGGACGGTGAATACGAAGGTCTGGGCATCGCGACGTACATGCTGACCATGCTGGTGAAGCTGGGCAAAGAGCGTGGAATAATAGGATTTACTGCCGATGTGCTGGCTTCGAACAAGGGCATGATGCGGGTGTTTGAAAAGAGCGGGCTCTCGGTTGAGGCCCGTCTCGATTCCGGTGCCTATGAATTGACCATGCCTTTTCATGCACCAGAACCCGCTTAAGGAGGATACTTGGAAATAGCGCAAAGCGTGCTGGGGTTAGCGGCCTTCGTAGGTTTGGCCTGGTTGATCAGTGAAAAAAGAAGCCGGGTCAATATCCGCATCATCATCGTCGGCCTGGTTATCCAGCTGCTGATCGGCGCGCTGCTGCTCAAGCTGCCCCTGTTCAGGGATTTTTTCCTGGCCTTGAACCGGATGGTGCTCTCTCTCGAAGAGTCCACCCGGGCGGGGACAGCCATGGTGTTCGGCTATCTGGGGGGTGGTCCCCTGCCTTTCGAGGAAAAATTCCCCGGATCCAGTTTTATTTTGGCGTTTCGCGGTTTACCGCTGGTCTTGGTGATCAGCGCCCTCTCCGCGCTGCTCTTTTACTGGAAGATTCTGCCGGTGGTAGTGCGGGGATTTTCACGCGGCATTGAGAAAACCATGGGCTTGGGCGGGGCGGAAGGATTGGGGGTATCGGCCAATATCTTTGTCGGCATGGTCGAGGCCCCCCTGTTCATCCGGCCCTATCTGGGCCAGATGACCCGCAGTGAACTGTTCACCCTCATGACCAGCGGCATGGCCACCATTGCCGGAACCGTAATGGTACTTTACGCAAGTATATTGAGCCGGACCATACCGGACATCATGGGTCATATCCTGACCGCTTCGATTATCAGCGTGCCCGCCGCGGTGCTCATATCCAAAATCATGGTGCCGGAAACCGGCCGGCCCACTCCGGGAAATATCAAGATTCCGGAAGACGCCAACAGCGCCATGGATGCCATTACCAGGGGTACGGTGAGCGGCGTCCAGCTGCTGATTAACATTATGGCCATGCTGGTTGTCCTGGTGGCCCTGGTTCATCTCACCAACCTGATTTTGGGATTGTTACCCGACATGGGCGGCCGTGCGCTTACCCTGCAGCGGATCTTAGGCGCACTTATGGCACCGGTTGTCTGGCTCATGGGAATCCCCTGGGCCGAGGCGACCACCGCCGGCGCGCTCATGGGCACCAAGACCATTCTAAACGAATTTCTGGCCTATCTCGATCTGAGCAAGCTGCCGCCCGATGCTCTGGGAGACCGCAGCAAACTGATCATGACCTACGCCATGTGCGGGTTTGCCAACCCGGGCAGTCTCGGCATCATGATCGGTGGTTTGGGCACCATGGCGCCGGAAAGGCGCGATGAGATCGTGGCCCTCGGTTTCCGGTCTATCGTCGCAGGTACGTTGGCGACTTGCATGACCGGGGCGGTGGTGGGTCTGATTGGTTAATGGAAAATCTTTCCTGAAATTTTGAATTCACGTACTATATTATCTGCATGGCGGAGACTTGAGGCCTTCTTGACTAATACTGAGTCAAATCCTCCGTCTCAGGCGTAGGGCCTAGAGAGGTTCAACCGATCCGAGCAGACAGCCGTAGTTCCAATCATTGTTGTTGCGAGCCTGTAAGGTGTTAATATTTATATAATATCTTGTTCATTTTCTTTCGCGTGAAAGAAAACGAACCAAAAGAAAACGCCCATAAGACGCGGCCCTACGGGCTGGCCCGCGCTTCTCGGAAAGAGCGCGCTCAGCACAACTCGCTGCGCTCAGACAAGCACTTCGCTCCTTCGCTCTTTCCTGCGATGCTCGGCGCGTCTTAAAGGGGGAGTTCAAAACCAAAATCAAAGTCAGCCCCCTTGGAGGGGTTGACTGATGCCGTTCGCTCTGTAGGAGGAGCATCACTAACGCGTAACCGGGTTGAAAAGGAGCGCACCATCCATGAAAGTATATACCGGCAGTGGCGACCGGGGCAAAACCAGCCTGTTCAGCGGTGAACGGATTGCAAAAAATGATTTGCGCATCGACGCTTATGGCGATGTAGATGAGTTGAACTCAGTCCTGGGCGGCTTGATTGCCGGATTGCCGAAAGCCCTGACCGCGCTGAGCGATGAGTTGACCCGGATCCAGTGTGACCTTTTGGATATAGGCGCCTGGCTGGCCACGACTCCCGGGTCACCGGCAGTGGATATGTTGACACCCTTTGCGCCGGAAAAGGTGGCCTGGCTGGAAGCGGCCATCGATCGACTGGATGAACCCCTGCCGCCCTTGAAAGGATTTATCCTGCCCGGGGGCCATCCTGCCGCGGCACAGGCCCATGTGGCCCGCACTGTCTGTCGGCGGGCTGAACGGCACGCCCTCAAAGTTGCAGATGCACCTCGGGATGGGTCGACGGCAGAGCTTCTCACCTACCTCAACCGGCTATCGGATTATCTTTTTGTGCTGGCCCGCCATTGCAACAACGAGACCGGTACAGCCGAAACCCTGTGGGAAACTGTCCGGATGAAAGATAGCGCCAAATGACGCCTGCGACCTTCTCAACAGTATTGCTTGCCCGCCGCTGGCTTACAGAGAACAGTATCGAATTGCGATTTCAAAGGCCAAAAGGCTTCGAGTTTACGCCCGGCCAATATATCCGTCTGTATCACGAAACCCTGGAACGGGATTATTCCTTGGCCTCCGGCCCAGATGATCCCGAGCTGAGACTGGTTGTCCGTGTATTCCCCCAGGGACAATTATCGACCTTTTTAAGCGAGATAGCGGACGGGACACCACTGTCTTTCTCTGGCCCCATGGGATACTTTATTTTTCAAGCCTCGGACCGAACCCCGGTCTTTGTGGCCACCGGTACCGGAGTTGCCCCGTTTGTCGCCATGAGCAGGGCCGGGTTAAAAGGTTATATCTGCCTCCATGGGGCGAAGGATCATCGGGGCCTTTTGTATCGCCAAGATTTGGAAAAGAATGCCTCGTGCTATGTACCCTGCCTGACAGAATTTGCCGCGCCTGATAGTTCCATATATTCCGGCCGGGTGACCGCCTATCTCGAGCGCCTCGATACCGGGCGTGCCTACGATTTTTACTTGTGTGGCCATCAGGACATGATCCATGAGGCGTTTGGAATCATCGATGACCACTTTGCCAAGTCGCACGTCCATTCCGAAGTCTTTTATTGACGCATTGGTATAGCCGCTTATGTTAAGGAAAACGGCGCTAGTACCAGCGCCCTTCTTACTTAGTGAATTCGAGATAGCCTCGGATATCATGAGAGGAGATCGATCATGATTGATAAGAATGCTATATGCGCTACCATACGCGAGATCTACCCTGAGATCGGAGAATGCGGCATCGACCTTGCCGTCGACTTTGATGAAAAAAACAGTGCCTGGGAAGTTGAATTGAAAAAAGATGGCCGCGTCCTGAAAACCTTCGTTGAAACGACGGACGCCGATGCCTGTATCACAAAGGAAAACTGCATCGGACTTGGGGTCGAAATTGCCCAATTGCAGGGAAATATCGAAAGGGGGTCCACTTAACGGCCTCGCGTCTTGCGTATTCTATAGAGTGGGCAATCCAATGCTTTGGAACCATAGGGACTTGCGTCCTGATGACATGCCCGCTTTTATTGGGTCCACATAAGCGCCGCTTTCACAGCCGGTGTACTATTTACAAGAAACACGAAGGTTTCCCACCAATCAATCCAAGCGTAGCCTGAAGCTTCTATTTATCCGTTCCAATTTCAAGGCGGATACACCGGGCATTCACAACCGCTATGTCTCTAAGTGCTTAATATTAAGCAGGTTGTGCCCTCTCGCCGTGTCGTTTGCTAACCCACCTAGGCAAATAAATTTGCAAAACCTATCAATCTGTGCAATCAATATAGATTATATTTTCGGGTGATTACAAGTTTCTTGGGTTTGTTCTTCCAAATCAAACTTCAAGGAGACCTACGGGGCACCACTCCAAATAGACAAAATTATTGAATGGCCGGGACGAATTTTCTTAATAAAAAATTCTAACGGCCGATCTATACAAAAGAGAGTCTAAAAAGGACTATTGGGTCTTATTGAAATCGTACCGAGCTTTGCAGGGGCAAAATGCCACAAAAGCTAAAGCGGATGAGTTCCTTTTTTTCGATGCTTTGGACCGGGTAACTTGAACAGGTACAGATAAACCGCCTTATTGAGACAACAGCCGTTTTTTAAACCGAAACCTTTTTATATATGAACAAACCCTGCTGCAGGGGTTTGTTCAACATCAATACAGGGGCTGCAGACTATGAAACCGATAGTATTCATTGGAAAGTTTGTGTTCGGAATGATTTTGGTCCTCGCCTTCAGCATTACAGCCGCCAGTGGCGCCGTTTCAAAGCGGGCGTTCATTGTTCACAGCTATGAGAATAACCACGTCTGCGGCATTCCCCAGAGCAATGGAATTGAAAGTGTTTTGCGGGCGCATTTTGGGACAAGCCTTACGATCAAATCGCATTTTATGGATACCAAAACGACCAACAGCACGCCCGCAAAAATGCAGGCCGAAGCCCGAAAAGTGTTGCAGGCGATCGAAACATTCAAACCGGATATCGTATTTACAATTGACGATAATGCTTTTCGTGAGGTTGGCCTTCATTTGGCAGGCAAGCCCTTTCCAGTGGTTTTTTCTGGAATGAACGGCCAGCCGGCCACCTACAATAAAAAGGTACCCTTTTTGGACGATGAAATGCGCCCGGCGGAAAATATTACCGGGGTTTATGAAAAGCTGCACTTTCGCACCGCCCTCAACGTCATGCGGGGGGTCGATCCGGAATTGAAACACGTCATTGCCTTGCTGGATAAAAGTCCCACCGGCAATGCCATCAGGATCCAGATGCAAAAGGAACTGCTGGAAGAAGGATCCGATACGCAGGTCACATTCAAACAGGTGGGTACTCTCAGCGCATACCTGCACGAAATTGATAAAATCAACCGGGATAATTCTATACAGGCTGTTTATCCGGTTGTGCTCAGTATAAAAAACGAACAGGGCGAAAGTATCGGGTTCCGGGATACGATTAAAATGTTCATTCAGAAATCCAAGAAACCGGGTATGGCGCTCAACTTCGCGTTTGCACGTCTGGGACTCTTTGGGGGCGCGTCGGTGGATTTTGGTGCCATGGGGAGCCAGGCTGCGCATATGGGTGTCAAACTGTTAGAGGGAGAAAACATTCGCAACCTTTCCATCGAGACAGCGCATGAGCATTTGATTACCTTCAATATCGCCCGGGCGAGAATGCTAAACATCACCATCTCCGACGATATCATTGGTGCTGCGGAAATTTTTAGCCAAATGGAAATATTGCCGCAAGATGAACAGGGCGACAGCCAATTGAGTCAGCGAATCAAATAATACACGCCCCGCACCAATCTCGAGCGGTTCAATCCTGAAAAAGAAATATGACGACGGTAAATTTTAAAGACTCGATTGCTTTCAAGCTATCCATCGCAATTCTCTTTTTGCCTGTCCTTTTCACCATGGCAGGCTTTTTTCTTTTTCAGCAAATCGAATCCCGCCGAATCAACCGCGCTTCTGAGTTAAAGCTGCGCCAGCTTGAGAAAGTGGCCACGGCGCTGATGGTCAATTACAAGGAAACTTTTAAAGAAAGAAGCCTGCGCCTGGCAGCGGACAACCAAATAATTGTGCCGTACAAGCTCAATGTTCACTTTCAGCTCAAAGAGCACCTCTCGATTCTACATAGGCAGAATAAGCTCGAATCCCTCGCGATCATTACACCGGACGGGAACGTGGCCGCCTCTGCCGGGAAGACGCATTTCAACGATATCCACGAAACCAGCTATCTCGAGGAATTCAATTCGGCGCTTGCGGCCAAAGGCAGCACTTTTTACGGCGCGCTGCCTTCAAGGCAATTGGGCCTCACCTCAATCACGCCGGTATTATCCGGTCGCAAAGTCATTGCGGTGCTCTATGTGTCGAAATTCGTCAGGCTGGAAGCGGCTTTTTACAATTCCGTGTTGATAAGCAATGCGCGCATCCAATCGGTGAGCAGTAATGCAACTTTTATAAGAGCGCTGGTTCCAAAGGTAACCGCCCTTGATGAATTTGCGCGCGTAAAATTAGCCAAAGAAGAACTCTTCATCTCGAAGATCCCCATCCCAGGCTTTGTGGATCCACACTACTATTTAATTGCGGGATATGATGAGAGGCAGACATTTAAAGAAAAAAGAGAAATTGTCAGATTGGCCGGTATTTTTAGTCTGGCCGTCTTTTTGTTGATGGTGTGCTACGCTATCATTTTAAGCAAACAGATGGCCAAGCCGATATTCCGCCTTGTCGATATATCCAACGCGATTTCATCAAACAACAGTGATGTCAAATGGTTAAGTCCTCGAAAAGATGAAATTGGTATATTGAGTGAATCTCTCAAAACCATGACGGCAGCTTTACAAAATACCATCCAGGAACGCCTGCATGCCGAGCAGGAGTTAAAGGAGAGCGAGGACAAGCTGCAGAGCATATTCAAAGCCGCACCTACGGGAATCGGCTTTGAAAAAGGTCAAACCCTGGAAATCGTGAATGAAAAGCTCAGCGAAATTACGGGGTATGCGACGGAAGAGATGATTGGAAAAAGCGACCGAATGCTCTACCTGAGTAAGGATGAATATGAACGCGTCCGAGATTTAAAACATTCACAGATAAGAAGCAGGGGGACCGGTACGCTTGAAACAATTTGGCAGCGTAAAAATGGTGACCCGATAAATGTCCTCCTAAGCGCAACCCCTTTAGACCGAATGGACCTCACGCGGGGCATTGCTTTCACCGTTTTGGATATAACCGACCTGAGAAAAAAGGAAACGGCCTTGTCGGAAAGCGAGCAAAAATACCGGTCCACCATGGATGCCATGAAAGACCTCGTTTTCGTCTGCTCTCAGGACTACAAGGTTGAATACATGAATGCCGCCATGATTGACATAATCGGCCGCGATGCCACCGGCGAAACGTGTCATAAAGTAATCGATCCTCTGATGGCCAAATGCCAATGGTGCCCTGGCGAGAAGATCCCGGCAGGCGAATTCGGGGAGCAGGATATCACAAGTGCCAAAGGTAACCGTTCTTACCATATTTCGCATACCCCCATTGTTCACGCCAGTGGTGCGGTCTCGAAAATGGCTGTTTTCAGGGATACCACCGATCTGAAAAAAATGGAGGAGAATCTTTACAAGGGTCAAAAGATGGAGTCCATTGGCACCCTGGCGGGGGGGATCGCTCATGATTTCAACAACATTCTTTTTCCAATTCTGGGTTATACGGAATTGCTGCTGATGGAGGTTCCCGAGGACAGCCCCTTAAGAAACAGCCTGCAGGAAGTTCTGGCCGGAGCGACTCGCGCCAGAGAGCTGGTGTCTCAAATCTTGACCTTCAGCCGCCAGACAGAGCATGAGTTAAAGCCTGTTAATATCTGTCTCATCGTTGAAGAGGCCTTGAAACTTATTCGGTCGTCATTGCCCGCTACCATCGACATACATCAGGTGATCGATCATAAGTGCGGAAATGTCCTGGCGGACACAACTCAGATTCACCAGGTGGTCATGAATCTGGTGACCAATGCCTACCATGCAATGTCGGCTCAAGGCGGCAAGCTGTCCGTCAGCTTGAAGCAGGCGGAACTACCGGAAGAGCTGCTCGATGGTTCGATTCCCACTCGTGATATTTATATTTGTCTTTCGGTGGCCGACAAAGGCACGGGTATTCAACCGGATGTGTTGAGCCGGATGTTCGACCCGTACTTTACCACCAAAAAATCCGATAAGGGGACCGGTTTAGGGTTGGCGGTCGTGCAGGGAATTGTGGAAAAACACGGTGGTTACATTCTCGTCAACACAGAAATCGGCAGCGGTACCGAATTCCGGGTTTTTCTACCGGTTCTCAAAACCAAGGCCTCCTTTTTACGCAAGGTTGAACACAAGCCCCTGGAAAAAGGCAATGAGCATGTACTGCTTGTTGATGACGAGCCTGCCATCGTGAGAATGATTAGACAGATGCTGGAAGCTATGGGATATCAGGTGACTGGCTGTACAGATAGTCTGGAGGCATTGCAGATTTTCAGCGCCAACCCGGAGGCATTTGATCTTGTGGTTACGGATATGACCATGCCGAGCTTGACCGGAGACCAATTGTCTCTGAAACTGATGGAGATCCGCCCGGACCTTCCGATAATCCTCTTGACCGGGTTCAGTGAAACGATCTCCCGCAACGAGGCTCTTTCTATGGGGATCAAGGCGTTTTTGATGAAACCGGTGGTAATGCAGAAGCTTTCCGTTGCCGCCCGCAAGGCGCTGGGCAAACAATTACCGATTAACTGAACGGCGGACGGCTGAAGGCTAAAACCACGGAGTCGGGTGCCCGGAGTCCGGCGTCGGCAAAACTCCCCTCCCTTGACGGGAGGGGCTGGGGGAGGGTGAAGGTCAACACCGAATCACACGACCAGCTTTCATATCGCTTTTGTAGGCACCATCCTGGACAACCTGCTGGCCATTCATAAATACATGCACGATCCCTTCCGGTCGATCCGCCGGCCGGTCGGGGTCGTCATAGTTGTAAGCCACGGTCTCCGGATCAAAACAGACGATATCTGCCGCTTTACCTCTTTCCAACGTTCCGGTGTCTTTCAGTCCGAAGCGCGCCGCCGATGCCCCCGTCATGCGGTGAACGGCATTTTCCAGGGAAAACAATTTTTTATCGCGCACATAGGTTCCCAAAATGCGCGGGAAGGTCCCGACACCGGCCGGATTGGGAAATCCGGCGGCTTTGACCAATGCGTCGGTTTCGAAGAGGCAATAATCTTTTGCCAGGACCTCCTCCAGAACCGTTTCATTTTCGGAGTCTCCGCTGTATGTGTGAAAAAGCATCAGGGAGGCCCCATTGCTTTTCTTAGCAAGGTGCATCATGGCCTCGAAGGGCGAGCAACCCCATTGGCGGGCCACGGCGGATAGGCGCATGCCATTAATCTTTTCGTACTCCTCGAGGGCCACATCCATCACCTGAAAGTCTTCATACCCGAAACCCAACAATTTGAAGCCGATGGCCAGTTCCAGTCTCAACCTTGCTCGGAGCAAAGGACTGGAAAAGGCCCCGGGCATTTTTACCAGGAACCAGAAAGGGAACGCGGCCAGGACGGTGGTATTGCCGCAGGTATAGGGAAACGCATCGATCATCACATCCAGGCCTCTGACTCGGGCGGCTTCCACCATTTCCAGACATTTCTCCGCGGTTTTCCAGCTGTTGCGTCCCACAAAGATAAAGTGTGACAATTGCAGCCGCATCCCGGTTTCCTCTGCCAGTGCAATGGCCTCCTTGAGTGCGCGGACATTGTGGGCGGACAGGGTGGTCGGCGGATAGCAGGGTGACATTTTTGAGTAGGCTTTCAGGTGGATGGTGACCGGTTTGCCGGCCTGGACCATTGCCCCGCAAAAGGCGGCCAATTCTGCCTGGGACGAGAACATGCCCGGATCGTAGCCGAGCCCGAAGCTGAGACCGCAGGCCCCTTCATCAAGAGCCCGGCGCGCATTGGTCAGGCTGTCAGCCAGGTCCGCGGGTGGCATGTCGCCGCGATCAATTTGGCTGGTAACGTAACGGACAGCCGCATGCCCGACCAGTTCGGCCAGGTTGACAATACTCCCGCGCTCCTCGATATAACCCAAGTATTCGTCCATCGATTCCCAGCGGTATTCAAACGGGCCGGCTTTGAGGATGGTGCCCAGAATTTTGGTCCGGGCTATTGCCGTTGCCGTCATCGGGGCCGGCGAAAACCCGCAGTTGCCGGCCACGACTGTTGTAATGCCCTGCTCCACGAGGCACTTTAGCACCCGGTGATGCTCTTCCCAGGGCAAAATCCAGTCGGCATGCGAATGCATGTCGATAAACCCGGGGGCGATTACCAGCCCTTCGGCTTCGATTGTCCGGTCAGCCGCCGGCACCGCTTCCACGGCTGAAATGATATCTGTAATCCGGCCATCTTCCACCAGGACACTGCCGGGGATAGCCGGCCTGCCGGTGCCGTCTACGATAGTTCCGTTTTTAAAAAGAGTCGTGGGCATTTCTCTCCCCAGAAAGGGTTCTTTAAAAGCAAAGCGTGTCATTATGCCTACCCGTAACCGGTGGAAATTGTCAACTGATGGCGGTCGCTTGTGCTGGAAAAAATCTGATACAAAATTAGCTCACATTTGGCATTGCGCTAGCGAAGAAAGCTTTTCAATACTAAAAAAAGCATGTTAGGATCTTCACATTGCTTTTCCTTAATTACCTGTCTGGGAGAAGTATCACTTGAACTTATCTCAAAAAACGGATTTTGGTTCAAAATGACGCGAAGCTAATGCCTAACGTGGTGCAAGGCGGGCGTGAGGTGCCCCGCGTTGCGGGACTTCCCGCTTGATTTATTCCTCGACGGTGGGTCGCAACCCGGAGGAATACTGGAGTATTTTGAGGACTTGAACCGATCGACCAACGCCGAGTTTGGGCGAAAAGACTTTTTTGAGATGGGTTCTAAAGGGGGTAATGATGAGCTTGGAACAAAAATACAAAACCGGCGTTCTGTGGCAGGATATTCAACATCAGCAGTTGGTCGAGTTGCTGCAAAAATTTTCCGGCGATGATGAAATGGGTCAGGAAATGTTTACCTACACAGTTGGATTCCTGGTGATGTACGTAAACCACCATTTCAATCTCGAAGAAGAGTACATGCAGGTCTACGACTATCCCGATCTGCCAGCCCATCAAAAAGAGCATGCCGACTTTATACAGCAGCTCAAGGAGTTTCGGCAGGCCTACCCGCAATATTCAAAAGAAGCCGGAGATGTCTTGATGAAGACGGTCCTGACGTGGATCTTGAATCACATCATGGGGGTTGATCAGAAACTGGGGAAGTTTATTTTGACCGCAGAGCGGCGGCGACACCTGTAAGTCCATCCATTTGGAATAATGGCTCCGGGTCGACCGTCACACCCCATACGCTGACGGAAAGATGCAGATGGGCCCCTGTGACGCGACCGGTGGCACCTGAGAGGCCGTAAGCCTGGCCGCGTTCCACCCATTCCCCTTCCTTTACCATTACCTTGGACATATGCATCGCCATGGATACCACACCGTTGCCGTGGTCGATAATAGCCGTGTTGCCGGGCAGGTAATATTCGCCAACCAAGATAACTTTGCCGGCCGCGATGGCTTCTATCGGGGTTCCTTCCGGCGCCCTGAAATCCAGACCGGTGTGGCGCCGCTTGGTTTCGTTGTTGAAGGTTCGCCGCAGGCCGAAGCGGCTCAGCATGATGCCTTCCACCGGCCGATGGAAGGGAACCTTCCAAAAACGTTGTGGAGATTGGGTGCGCAGGGCACTTTTCATGGCGGTCAGTTCGCGTTTGATCCGGCCATGTATCTCTTTGGGCGGCTTGTTCATCCCGGGGGCCACAGAAAGAGCCTCCTGAGGGAATTCTTTGGGGAGTATCTCGATGAACTTCTGGTAGGTTCTGTTGCGTTCGTCAACCCGGGCGCGGACCTGAATGGACCGCACCCCCGGCTCAGCATTCATCCCGGTTCCCAGCAAGGTCAGGGCATTATACCTGCCCTCAGCGTGCGCTATCGAGGGCCGGATGACACGCTCGGACCACTCGATCTCGACGGCTTCAAGTTTTCCGGGTGACGATAATTCAACGAGGAAGGGCGAGCCGACAGCCACAGCCTGGGGAACGACGAGCGTTGCCGGCGTTTTGGCTGACACTAAACCAATTGAGGGCCACAGATAGAGAGTGGCGGTCACAGCGACTGAAAGAATACTGAACCGGAACGTTCTATTCATATGAGGTCTGTGCATTAATCAAAATTAGAAATTCGAATATCGAAACATCTCTTATTTTGGATTTTAGAGTTGGGATTTTGGATTGAATGAATCGCTGCGCTCTACTTTATGGCCTTTAATTCCAAAATCAATAATCCAGGGTCGGCGGGCCGAGGTCGGCAATCCAGGGTGACTTCAAATCCGAAACATCTCTTATTTTGGATTTTAGAGTTGGGATTTTGGATTGAATGAATCGCTGCGCTCTACTTTTTTGCCTTTAATTCCAAAATCAACAATCCAGGGTGTGCAATCCAAAATCCGCAATCCAAAATCCAAAATCGAATGTGTCTATTCGGCACACATTATTCCCCTGACGCTATGTATTGCATCATCTGACAAGCTGCTTCAAGATCCGCTTCCCATTGTCACTCAACCCCAGGCTATCGATTTCAAGGGCCAGCTGTTTTACACTGCCATTGCCGCCGGCATACCCGTTTAGCCGGGCCACGGCCGTGGAATCGATGAAGTCCTGGTTTTGGGGATAGATCCGGGACATTTCGGAGGTCAGCCGTGACTGCCGTTTGAGCATGTATTTCTGGTGGTAATTTTCCCCTAATGTAAATGAGCGTAGCGGAGCCACCGGTGTGCGAACGGTGCGTCCCATTTTTTCAGCCAGGGCCGCCTTGGATGCTTCCCCGATCTTTTGTTGTTCGTCGTTGTGATAAAAGACCGCGTTCATGTACTGGCGCATCCAGCTTTTGCTGGTAGGTTTGTGACTGTTCCAGAACACCTCGAGAAGATCCGCATAGCTGATCACCCTTGGGTCATAGTCCACCTGGACGGCCTCGGTATGATCGCCGATGTTACCGTAATCCGGATATTCCGTTTTGCCGCCGGCATAGCCCACCCGGGTTCGAACAACGCCCTCGAGCATCCCAAACTGGGATTCGATACCCCAGAATCACCCGAGGCCGAAGGTCGCGGTTTTGTATTCGGCCGGGACTAGTTTGTCGATGGCCGGTGTTCTGTCTATTGTTTGAGTAGCTTCACCTTGAGCATACATTTTATGGTTCCCAGTATTTCTGTCCGGCTGAGCTGCGGAGGACTCGCGGTTCTGGTTGCAGGCGGTGAGCAGCGCCATAAGTGCCAGTACCGGTAAAACCGTTCCCAACCAGGCATATCGGTTATTTGACTTCATCATACCCCCAGGTTCTAAATCCCTGTGCCCTGATTCCTGTCTAATTGCAACATAAGACCGATTTTCGAAAAGTCTGCAATATACTTTTTATAAAGCAATTCCGAACAGGTAGCTCATTGTTCAGCAACGCGAGTGTCCTAAAGGAATGCATCGAGATTCGTAAAACATTTGTAAAACCACCTTTGCACGTTGCCCTGGCACTATCATCCAGCGTATTCTTCCGCAATTTTACAATTCACTATTACTGCTAGACACGCGCTATTCTATCGAGCCAGATGAACAAATGAATTCTCCTGAACTACGTATCGGCGATTTGATCTGTGACACACCCATTGTACAGGGCGGCATGGGTGTGGGTATCTCCATGTCCAGCCTCGCATCCGCGGTAGCCAACCAGGGCGGTATCGGTGTGCTCTCGGCCGCCATACCCGGCTTCATGCAGCCTGACCTGAAATCCGATATGAGGGCGGCCTGTATTCGCGGGCTGCGCGAGGAGATTGCCAGGGCCCGGAAATTGACGGATGGCATTCTCGGGGTCAACATCATGGTGGCGTTGACCAATTATGCCGACATGGTGAAGGTTAGCATCGAAGAAGGCATCGACATTATTTTTTCCGGGGCCGGTATGCCGCTCTCCCTGCCGGAATACCTTCCGGCCGGAGCCAAAACAAAGCTGGCGCCCATTGTCTCATCGGGTCGGGCCGCAATGCTGATCTGCAAGAAATGGTGGCATCGATATAGCCGGCTGCCGGATGCCGTTGTCGTGGAAGGTCCCAAGGCCGGCGGCCACCTGGGATTTAAAACCGAGCAACTGGATGATCCCGCCTATGTCCTGGAAAAGCTGGTCCCCGAAGTCATTGCAGCAGTGGCAACTTTTGAGAAAGAAAACGGCAAAACAATTCCCGTGATTGCCGCCGGGGGTATTTTTACCGGTAAAGACATCCATCGGTTCCTGGAAATGGGTGCTGCTGGGGTGCAGCTTGGTACCCGGTTCGTCGCCACGGACGAGTGTGATGCCGCCCCGGAATTTAAGAATCTGTTTGTGGATGCCACTGAAAAGGATATCGTCGTGATTAAAAGCCCCGTGGGGATGCCGGGACGGGCCATCCGCAACCCGTTTCTGGAGGCAGTTAAAAAGGGCACCAGAAACCCATCTAAATGTCCGTATCATTGCATCCGCACCTGCGATCCAGAGAAAAGCCCTTATTGCATTGCCATGGCTCTGACCAACGCCCGCAAGGGAAAATTCGCCTATGGATTTGCGTTTGCCGGTGAAAATGCTCATCGTGTGAAAGAGATAGTACCGGTTAAGGTCCTGATGGATGAATTGATGCAGGAATACGAGACAGCGGTACGTAGCCAGCGGCTGAATTAGAGGCTATCTTAAAAATGTCTTTTGGTCCAATCTCTGCGTTGGGCACTCGTTTCCAATCCTCGAAATACTAGAGTATGTCTCCGGTTGGAACCTTGCGGCCGCCTTGACCTAGAACCAAAATCCTATTTTTGAAATAGCCTCTATTGCCAAATTGTTTGCTGCTGCAACTCCTTCCGTTCTGCCTTTGATGCGCACCACTGACCCGGCATCGGTGTGCAAACTCCAATACCACCTGATTTCAGATAAATACTCAACTTGACGGAGAGGTAGGGATCGGGTATTTGAATCCTTTGGAACAAAGCAAAGCGGGGGACCAAGTACATGACAATCCCGGAACATTTCGAAAACCAGTCGATTCTGTTGCTCGTTGCCGGACTGAAAGGTGCCATCGGTACAACGCTCGCGACTGCGGTTGCAGCCCTGCGGGACGGAGACAGGTCTGTGTCCGGCGGCCTGACAACCGGTAACAAATTTACCGACGTCCTGCCGGTTGAGGCTTTACATGTGGCCGGCTGGGACACCCGCCGCGAAAATCTGGTCGACTGTGTTCGTCAAAGCCGGGTGCTGCCGGCAATCGTTCTGGAAACCTATGAGGCGGCATTGGCGGAGGTGCCGGTTCTAAAGGCTCCGAAAGCTGGTACCCTAGATGGCCAGATTGAGCACCTCGAAGCTGATATTGATGCCCTTTCCAGCCAATTTCCCGGCAGTCGACCGGTTCTGGTCAACCTGCTCCCGGCCGCTGCTGGACTTGGCCCGGATACAGCTACGGACGTCGCTTCTCTCAACCAGTCCTATGACCCGGAGAAGCTACCGGATCTGGCCTATGTCCTGGCAGCTATTCGCAACCGGGTGCCAGTCATCAATTTTACCCCTAATCGGGTGGAGCTGGACCCGGTGGTGGCCCTGGCTGAGGAAATCGGAGTGCCCCTTTGTGGCTATGACGGTAAAACCGGGCAGACCTATTTCAAGGTGGCCCTGGCTTCGGCCCTCAAAGCCAGGCGATTATACGTAGACGGCTGGTACAGTATGAATATTCTCGGCAACGAGGATGGCGCCAATCTCATGGTACCCGAAAAAGCCTCGGGCAAACTGGCCAACAAAACCAACCTGCTGGATGATGTTTTGGGGTACGAGGTTGGAGAGCGCTATGGCCAGCCGACGCACAAGGTCCACATCGACTATTACCCGCCCCGGGGAGACGCCAAAGAGGCCTGGGACGTGATCGACCTGCTGGGCATGTTTAATTTGCCCATGAGCCTGCGGATCGATCTGCAAGGCCGCGATTCGATCCTGGCAGCCCCCATGGTGATCGATCTGGCGCGCTGGATGTTCATGCTCCAACTGATTGGCCGCAAGGGGCTGGTCCCCGAACTGGCGTTTTTCTTTAAAAACCCCCTTGGCGAGAATGCGCCCCGGACGTTTCAAGATCAGCTGGCGGCATTAGATGATCTGGAGGCGGAGATTATTAGTAAAAGATAGTTCAGGGGTCGGGGAGTTTTCTCACTAAATGCCCGTCATCCCGGCAAAAGCCGGGATCCAGTCCATGAAAAGGAAACGATCCTGGATGCCGGAACGGGTCCGGTATGACGACAAAAACTCCCTGACTGCTCAGATTGTTAGCAGCAAACTGAAGGCCCGAGGGGCGACAAATCTAATTCCTGCATTATATCTATGTTCTAAATCGATTTTCCTAATAGCCTATAGCCTACAGCCTAAACAGCTAAAGGGGTTTTTTAATGATCTTCGGCTACAGCACCAACGCATTTGTCAAATTTACCCTTCTGGAATCCATTGAAATGATCGCCAAACTCGGCTTCAAAGGCGTCGAAATCATGGGCGACCGGCCCCACCTCTATCCACCGGATTTCGGCCCGGACAAGATCGCCGAGATGAAAGCCGCCTTAGAAAAGCATCAGCTAAAAATAACCAATATCAACAGTTTCACCCTGTTTGCCGTGGGTGATACCTACCTACCCTCGTTCATTGAACCGGACAAGGAGCGCCGCGATATCCGGGTACGCCACACCAAAGAGAGCCTGGTTGTGGCCAAAGAATTGGGGAGCGAGTGTATCTCCATCCCGCCTGGCGGCCCGTTGGAAGGGATGGATTGGCCGGCTGGGGCGGCCCTTTTCCGAGAAGGTTTGGAACAGGTGATCCCGGATGCCGAATCTCTGGGTATCAAGCTGCTTATCGAACCGGAGCCTGAGCTTTTTATCGAAAACACCGATGAATACAAGCGGTTCATCAAGGATTTTCAATCCCCGGCTGTGGGATTGAATTTCGACATCGGTCATTTCTACTGCGTCGGCGAGGACCCGGCCGCGGCCTTTGAAGATCTGTTCGAGTGGGTCGGCCACGTCCACCTGGAAGACATCGCCGATACCCGCGTCCACAACCACCTCATCCCCGGCCTGGGGGTGATCGATTATCCAGCTGTCTTTGATGTCATGAAACGTCTGGGGTACACCGGTGACATCAGCCTGGAGCTTTATCCTTACGTGGACACCCCTGAGGAGGCTGGACGGGAGAGTTTGGAACATCTTAAGCCGATATTTGCAGCTTCAGGTTTGGATCTCGAATAACAATATCCCTCAATTTAGCCGCAGATTTACCCTGTTAAATAAGATTTGTGTACTTCAAAATCTTAGCTCTCGCTATTTAGCAGGGTGAACGCAGACAACCCCGGTCGCCTGTCCACCATAGCCTTCAGGCGACGGTGGAACCTGTCCGGCGTTACACGTCATGCCCTCCGGGCAGATAACCTTCAAGCTAAAACCTTTTTCAGACACGGATTACACAGATTACACGGATTTTAAGACCTATTTCCAATTTCTGGAGAAATTGAAAATGTTTCAGCCGCTTCGCGGAGGGGTTTCACCGAGTTACAATTTGTCTCTATTTATTGTCTCTTCTGCAATGCTGCTATCTACCTATTCTGATCATATTGGCGAAAGCCATGACCCCCGTGGGGGCGACCACCAGGGCGTACTCACAGGATTTTAACTTGTCCGGCGAAGCCTTCGGCGAAGACTGATCCGTGCAATCCGTGCAATCCGCGTCAAAAATGCCATTAATGGTCTTTTTCGCGAAACGATGGCTACCAAAGCCCGGGCACGTTCCGTCGTCGCCTGAAGGCTTACGTCTTCGTCTTAGGCTTCGCCGCACAGGATGCCGGACAAGCTACCCGAGCTTAATCTGCGTGTGCCTGCCGGGCGTAGCCTTGGCGACGTGTCCGGCGTAGCTTGGAAAGCGAAGACGGAAGCTTGGTCGAGTAAGCGACTTGTCCGGCGAAGCCTTGTGCGAAGTCGGAAGCGAACGGGCGGTTGATTAGTTTATTTTTGATTTTAGCTTGCAACATAAAAACACCAGCAAACTTGAACCAGATGGTTTTCGGTCACAAATGTCTTGATTTTCCTCCCAAATATGAATATAAACTTCAAATATGGGAGGAAAAATAAAAAGGGGTCTGTCTGGGAAGATTAAAAACCGCCTGTTTCACAACCCGGTCGTTGCTCTATTGGGACCCCGCCAGTGCGGCAAAACCACCCTGGCCGGCCACATTATCGAGGCTGTTGGCGCTTCCGTATACCTGGATTTGGAAAACCCATCCGACCTTGCCAAGCTGGAAGACCCACTGGCGTTTTTCAGCCTGCATGAAAATGAACTGGTCTGCCTGGACGAAATACAGCGCGCTCCGGAAATCTTTACGGTCCTGCGCAGTGTCGTGGATCGCCGCGATAGAAACAACCAGTTCCTGATTCTGGGTTCAGCCGGGCGTGACTTGATCCAGCAAAGTTCCGAATCCCTTGCTGGTAGAATCAGCTACCTGGAGCTGACTCCATTTTTAATGGGAGAAGTTGCCTCGGATTCAATTCTCGATCTTAGGCGCCTCTGGTTGCGAGGTGGTTTCCCGCGAAGCTACCTGGCCGCAAATGAAGGCGTCAGTTTTCAGTGGCGCCAGGATTTCATCCGTACTTTCCTGGAACGAGATGTAGGCATGCTCGGATTTCGATTGCCGCCGGCGCGACTCGGCCGGCTCTGGAAGATGTGTGCGCACCTGCATGGGTCCCTGTTGAACGCATCAAAACTAGCTGACGCTCTGGGCGTTAGTTCGCATACCATCCGTACTTACATCGACCTTCTGGAACACACCTTCATGTTGCGGGTCCTCAGGCCGGATGCGCCCAATGTAAAAAAGCGGCTGGTAAAATCTCCCAAAATCTATATCCGTGACAGCGGCATCCTGCATGCCCTTCTGGATATCCGTACCCATGACGATCTGCTTTCCCACCCGGTCGTGGGGGCCTCTTTCGAAGGCTTTGCCATGGAAAATATCCTAGCTGCCGCTGAACGCTATGAAGGGTTTTTTTACAGAACCGGTAAAGGTGCCGAGATCGATCTCGTTTTGAGGGGCGGGCGGCGTGTGCTGGCTTTTGAATTGAAATCATCCACAACCCCCACGGTCACCAAAGGTTTCTGGAACGCATTGAATGACGTCGCTCCCGACGAGGCCTACTTGGTTGCGCCGGTAAAAGAGGCATATCCCATGAAGGGTGGGGTGACGGTGGCGCCGCTCAAAAACGTCATAGAAAAACTCCACGCCGAAGCTTGATGGTCTCAAAAAGACTATTTTCAGAGTACAGCCTTCTTCACAATTACATATCTGAATCCGATTGAGTGCAGCGAAACCACCAATCTGCATTCCGCATTCTAAAATCTAAAATTAAGTCTTGTCTTTGTCCGCTTGTGTTTAACGGGTCGAAGCCTTAGCGACGTGTCCGGCGTAGCTTGGGGAGCGGAGACGGAAGCCTGATCGAGTGAGCGATTTGTCCGACGAAGCCTTGTGCGAAGTAGGAAGCGAACGGGCGGCTAATTAATATTATTTACTAGTTCCACTTGAATCCTAGCCTGAATCAAACTTGCACAGTCGGTTTTTCATGCCTAAAGTTAACGAGCATCCTTTCGAAACTTAATTGAACCCTTTCAAACTGGTTCATTCCAATTAAATCTTGCCGGGAGGACAACATGAGGCGAACCGTTTCTATCTTGTTGATAATAATGTTCATTGCCGCTCCCGTTTATGCGGCCGGTGATTTTGATCCGAAAACCGAAAAGACCCTGATCGAGATGCTCCGGGAGAATCCTGATGCGATCCCGCTGGAGCCGCGCGATCCCTCCCGGGATCCCCGGACGGCGCGCCGCTCCGTCGAGGAACGCCAGGGCAACCGGCCGCCCGGCGTGGTTAACCTCCAGCAGACCTATGGCGGAACCGCCTTTATGGGCATTCCGACCTTTTTCAAGGCACCGGTCGCCTTGACCCCCGCGGATCTGAAGGCGGGCAAGGTCGACATCGCCATCATGGGTGCCGCGGTGGACATGTCCACGGGGATGCGGGGAACGGCCTACGCTCCAGGAGCGGTCCGCAATGCCGAGAGATATGCGCCGTGGGGCAAGGGAGAGCTCTTCAAGCTGGCTCACCCCGTGGCAGGCTACATCGACCCCATGCAGGAATTTAATGTCGTGGACTACGGCGATGCGCCGATCGACATCCTTTCCGGGGAGCGCAGCGTGCTCCCGGTCTACGAGATGGTTAAGGAGATCGCTGAGGCCGGCGTGATTCCGTTCATTGTGGGTGGCGATCACTCCCTCATGTATGCCGACGTGGCGGCAATCTCCGAAGTCTACGGACCCGAGAACATCTCGGTGGTCCACTTCGACGCCCATTTCGACGGTATCCCGCTTGCTTTCGGGCACTACCTCTCCCACGGCGCCCCGGTCCGGCGCCTCATCGACGAGGGCCACGTCCTGGGCAAGAACTTCATCCAGATCGGCCTGAACTCGGCCAAGCCCGGCGGGAGCGACATGGCCTGGATGCGCAAGAACCAGATAAAGTTCCATTTCATGGGCGAGATCGACCGCTACGGCTGGGAGGAAGTGATGAAGCGCGTGTTGGCCGAGCTGGAAGACGGCCCGGAGTACGTCTACATTTCGATCGACACGGATTGCCTGGACGCACCCCTCGCGCCCGGCATGGGGACGCCCGAACTCGGCGGGATGACCATACGGGAGCTTTTTCCCATGCTCCGAGCGGTGACGATCGCCAAGAAGGTGGTCGGCGTCGAATTGGTCGAGGTCAACCCGGTGGTCGATCCTACCTACCTCACGCCCTACGTCGGGCTGCGGACCCTGAAGGAAGTGCTCGTGGGTATGGCGATGCGTAAGAAGGGCATCACCGATCCATTCTACATGGATGCCGATTGGCTCGACCACGGCGCCCCGATCAAGGGCTGGAAAGGGTACAAGAAGAAGTAGGACGAGGCCGCTGGCTTCAAAATAAACAAGTAACCAGCGCTTCAATGTTTAAAGGCCATCATGGAAGCATCATTTCTATGGTGGCCTTTTAGGGTTTTAGAATCATTATATGGGAGTATCGATTGGATGAATTGCTTTTTGCTGGTATTGAATTTCAATAACACTCCAGTCTATAATCTAAAGTCCTGAACTTACCTAGCTGTCGCACAGAGCCAAGGAGATCAAGATGAAGTTTGTGAAACTTTCTGTACTCTTTCTCACGCTGACGTGCCTGGGGGCTCTGGATAGCTTTGCCGACCGGCTTTACATCTGGACGGATGCAAACGGAAAGCAACACATCTCACAGCACCCGCCGCCGCCCGGTGGTATCTTGACGGACGTTATGGACTACCGGTCACGCCCCAGGCAACAGCCAAAAGAAACCAAACCTAAACCGGCGCCGGTAGTCCAAAAACAGCAAAAGGCCCCCGTTGTGCAGACCACTGCAAAAACCTGTATCCTTAATGCCGCAGCCGGCAAGGTGAATTTGACCGTGTGGGACTACGATTCAGCCGGCAATCGACAGAATGTGATTTTCCGAGGCTGGTTGGAAAAAGGCCAGCAGCAATCGATTGAAAGCCAGACAGGCAATATCGTTTTCAGGTATCAAAAAGAGAATGAAAATAAATCCTATGGTCATAACCGGCGAGTTTGCGGGGGTGAATCAACGATTGCAGTGCCTTGATGTTGTAGTGTAATATACAGAAGGTGCTTTTAACCTTTGAATCCAGTTAACCCTTCATAAAGGACCATCTCATGAATCGGATACTTATAGCCATCTTGGTATTGTTTTTTTTGTCGGTGGCCCAGCCCCTGATGGCTGCGGATATCTGCTCTTTGGGTGCCCAGGCGGTGGGCAAAGACAAAAAGCAGGTTGAGGAATTTTACAACCGAATGGTTCAGGGCCAGTTGATCACGGGCACCGGTACCATAGACAAGCTGACCAGAATCGGCGGGGAAGGCTCGAGCAGCAACTACGAGGCGAGGATCCTCTGTTCACCGAAGGTAGTTCTCCTGGTGCGTACGAACGACTTCGGCGTTAAAGCATCCCGGGCCAAAAAAGGAGTTGTGGTTTCTTTCAAAGGCCAATGCATTAAGATGTATTTGGGTGTTGGCGGAAAGGTGTTTTGCATCGTGCGGGCCTCGATAAGTTAATGAAGCGCTGCCAGCGCCTATACAATAAGATTGGTTTTCAATAAACGCCCTTACCGGGTTTAAAGATAGTACACATGGATCTTAAAACGTATTCATAAAGGGCCTACTGGTTACGTCTATTATAAAATTCCTACCTCGGTCGGGACAAACCTTTTCCAACCCAGCACTGTTGGTAATAGTGCTCAGTCCGGATATCCTTAACATAAATGCAGTTTCAGCAGTTTTGACCTGACTCCCAAAAATTGATCCAGATCTTAAGTTAGTGCTAAGATACAACGTGGTTTAATTTTAGGGATCAGGTCATGCGATATGACTATGGCGGCTACGAAAAGGGCCGATCAGAGTCAAGCAGACTTAACCCCTAATTTTCCAATTCGTGCCCCATAATTCGCTTCAGTTGCAACCTGCGCCAACCGGGGACTATCTGTTTTTTCCAATAGTGCCTCGATAAGCTCCACAGCTCGTGACGCTCCCCCAGCCTTCAAAAAGGCATCCGCGATTTTGGCTGCCTCCGCCTTACGGGTCAGCGCTTCAAGCGCTACGCTGCGAAGCCGTTCGGCGCTCAGCTTGCTTTTGGGAATCATGGTGCCGGCGCCACAGATTTCAGCCCGGCGCGCAGTCTCGTTTTGATCACGTCCCCAGGGGATGACGCACACCGGCACGCCTGCCGCCAGCGAGCGCTGGGTAGTGCCCATTCCGCCGTGCGTAATTACCAGATCAACTTTGGGTATGACGGATGCGTGAGGTAGGAAACGGGTGATACGGACACGGTCGTGAGGCACCTCGAACCGTTCTGGGTCCAGAGCTGAGGTCGTAACAATAATGCTCCCGGGTTCATCCTGTAATGAGCGGAGCGCGGTTTCAACGATTGCGCCATCTTCTTGAAACTCTGTAGATATGCTCACCAGAACACGGGGATGCGGCAATTCATCGAGCCAGTCGGGAGGGTCACTGGGCGGCGCCCATAAGCCCGGCCCGATTGCCTGGATGTTCGAGGGCCAAACCGAGCGTGGATATTCGAAAGGTTCGGCCGTGCGATAGAGCAACAAATCCGGTCGGTGAAACAAGTTCTCAATACTTCTTAGGGGAGTTACACCCAATCCTACCCGCAAAGTGTCCCATTGCTTCACAATCCCGCCTATCGCAACCCTCAGCACGGCCCAAAACACGTGGTCGCGAAGGCGTCCCATCCAGCTCCGGGGGGGAGGAAAACCAGGGCCGAATGCCGGCGTATCGGGAGAGGGCATCGGCATGCAATAGGGCATGAACATTGCCCAAGGCCGTCGTTGTGCCTCAGCAAAAGCGCTCGCCCCCCAGCTATTGACGTCCACGATCAGAAGGTCGGGGGCGATATTAGCGCAACTGTCACGCAGGTCGTCAACTTCGTGCGGGGCTCGTTCAAGCCAGCGAGCAAACGCAGATTTGATCTGACTCAAGGGATTGGTGGCTTTGTAGTCTTCAAGGGCCAATGACTCAATTTCAACAGAAATTGGGCGAAATTCAAGCCCCTCACCTTCGATCCAATTTCGCTCAGATGAGAGCGTCTGTATGACAACCCGATGACCTTCCGCCCGCAAAGCAATGGCAATGTCCATCATCGGGTAGAGATGCCCACGTGCAGGGGATGTATAGATTAGAATAGTATTCATGATGCCTCCAATATACCTCTTACGAGGCGAATCATCACGGCCCTTGTAGCCTTTTTGGAACGCCCCATGTCGAGGCACAGTAGTTTCCATGTGTAAATATCGGTGGCCGCCACAAGGGCATCGGTGATTTCTGGTTTTAGCTCAGGTATAAGAGGCCCGAAGCATCGCTTTACCCAATTCCGATGATATGTTCTGCCGCTCTCTACCGCTTGCGTTGCAAACGCCTCTCCTGTGCCAGCCTGTTCAATCAGATTGAATACAAGGCCGCTCTCAGCTTCATAATGATCCAGCACACTGGAGATCGCCGCGTCTAAATCTCCAGGCTCGGTGTGGCCTCGCTGAGAGTCGACCCTTTCCAAGACCGCCTTGGCCACTGCAGCAAGGCATCCCTCGCGGGAGCCCATGTGCCGCAGGACCGTCTGTACAGTGACGCCGGCGTTGTCGGCGATGGCTTGCAGCGTGAGGTCTGTTAGTGAGCCATTTGTCAACAACATCTCGGTCGCGGCAATGATTCTTTCTTTGGTCCTGGCAGCGGTATTTTTTCGCTTGGTCATATCATAGGTGCGGGACATGATGGCCTCTCATCAATCTGATACATATTAATGTTAATCCAATTAACATTAATATGCGGCAATAATTCTTAATGTCAAATATTTTATTTTCCGCCACTGCAGACAGGTAGTTTCGGGCAAGGAGAAGGCACTTTTTCTAGTCCCTGCCTCAATGCTCCTTTTGGTAGGATCCCTGAATCATTCTGGTAGGGTTTTAAACCTTTAAGCAGTGTGGAACATTGGCAAAAGTCCACGGTTAAGATATCCTAAACATATATACAGTTTTACTTGATTTGTGCTATTGGCAAGATAATCCAAAGTGGGCCGATATTTTCTGAAGTTCGCCCTATAGAACGGGATGATCACAATCATAACGAGAGCGCCGGCTAAGGCAAGTAATTGATAAAAGGGGGTGACGAAATATGGCAAGAATACTCATAATAGACGATGATCCGGACGTATTGTCTATGCTTCGCGAGATGTTAGAGCGCGAGGGATATGAAGTTGTGGCGGCTAATGACGGAGAAAAAGGGGTTAAATGCTATCGGGATAACCCTACCGATTTAATTATTACAGATATAATTATGCCTGAAAAAGAGGGGATTGAGACCATATTGGAACTCCGCAAAGAGTTCCCGGATATCAGGATTATTGCCATATCCGGCGGCGGAAGGATCGATGCAATGGATCACCTGAAATTGGCCGAACATATAGGTGCGCAATACACTTTTCCCAAACCGTTTGAAAGGCAAGAGTTGTTAAGGGCTGTTCGGGATCTCATAAGGTAACTCTTTGACATGCTAATGTTCAAAAATAATTGTAAATTTCTGCTACGCTCCCGGTCCCAGACCATGCGTAACAGCTTCATCTATACCACTTATGACATAAGGTTTCTGCTATGATCTTTAACATATTACGACGTCATCAATCTTGCGATATCTGAAAGAAATCCCTAAATAAGCACTTCGACCATTAGCACTCAGTTAAATATGCAAACAAAAGGCGCAGACTATTTGATATAGTCCGCGCCTTTAGCAATTGCAGAATCCATACGTATCACATTGTGGGAGCCTTTCTTCTATACACATTACATTACAAACAAATTCTCCAACCTCTCCAGGTCATTGATGACCTTCCACTTACCACCGCCCTCTTCAACTTTACCCTGCCATTGAGCCACGCGCCCCATGTACACTTTGGGGTCGACATTGTCGGCCCGGAGCTTGGTGACGTTCAGCGCTACCACACGGTAATTGTCCAGTTCAAAAGGCACATCGCGGACGAACCCCTTTTTCAATTCCTCTTTCAAATCGCTGAAGATCAGGATGTAATTCTGCCCCGATCCGGCCTCGTTGAGATATTCGATGGCCTGGAGCATGCCGCCGGAAATGTCGGTATAGCGGCTGCTCTTCACCGTTTTGATAAAGTCATCCAACGTACCCTTAAAGGCTCTTTTTTGATTGTTGGCCACCGAAGGCCGCGTGTCAAAGGTGACCTTGGCGATAATGTCTTTTTCGCTGAAGCTGCCGGTATCGATGCGGGCCACCGCCAGGGTGTCCTTGGGCTGCAAGGTGCCCAGCAGGTAATTGAGAATGTTCTGGGCCTTTTTCAACTCCAAGGCATAAGTGCCGGAGGTGTCCAGCAGCATGTACACCCCCTTGGCACGGTTCTGGGGTTCGCCGCAGCCGGCCAACAGCAGGACGGCGCAGCAGCATATGATGGCTAATTGTTTCATGGCATGTCTCCTTTATTCCTATATCCCCTCGGGCACTAATTTGATTTGGCTGCTACTTCTTCGGCAGCTTCGTGGAGAGTGGACTTTGGGGTCTTTCTTTTCTTCTTCGAGGGTATAACCTTTTCCTCTACAGGCTTGCGATTCCAGATGGTTTCGATCCACAATCCCGGAAAGATGACCACGTCATACAGATCTGTCGCAAACTTGCCCATATAGAGGGCCATGTTTCCGGCCAGGCGCAGGCAGAAAGCTGTGGCCCGCAGACCCCAGGCACCGCAGATGCCCAGCACGGTGCGGGAGGATGAAATGAATGACTCCAGCGGAATGGCCACGAACGCCAAAGCAAACGGCAGGATGAACCCCATGACCATCTGCCCAATGGTGGGGATCATACTCGGCGCCATGATGTTTTTGTCTACGCCACTCAGGGTCTGGCGCAGCATCTCCATGTCATGGGCGATACGATCACGCATGAAAGCCAGGGCCGATTCGACACCGGCCAAGGTAGCCAATAGGGACAGGGTGATCCAGATCATCCAGAAGCGCATACGGTCATCCATGCTGTGGATAATGGGGAATAGCCGGGTGATGCGCAGCGACTCCATCAGGAACAGCCCCATGGTCAGTTCGACCAGGATAATGACCAGGCCTGCCACGTCGGACGTCTTGAAACTGCCGATATAGCTGGCCCCACCGACCATTTCGGACATGGGCAGGGCAATCAGATTGAAATTCACCAGGGCCCCGCCAAAGGCGATAACCAGCACCAGGCCGGAGATAAAGAACTGGGTCAATGAGGAAGAGGAAAGCTTGCGCGTGGCCTTGTCCGTCTGCGAACGGATCTCTTCGTAATCATGGATATAACGGTCTACGCTAGCCGCTCGGCTGTTGAGCCGGTTGATGGATGAGCCAACCGAGTCGAGCTTTTTGATCACCTGTCGCCAGAAGGGCATCATCTTGTGCAGGATGCGGTGGCGGCGGGTGCAGTCCGTGCGGTAGCTGTCGGTGGCAGTTTTGTGCTGATCCTCGATGGTTTTGTGAATCTCTTCGAGGATGTTGGCCACCATGGCATCACCCTTGTGGTCGATTTGGGAAATGGAATTGATTACGGGAATCCAGGCCGGCAATTCGGGCTGAATCTCGGCGCTGGCCGAATAATTGTCTTCGAGCTTGGCGACTGTGTCAGCCAGTTCCCGGTGGAGTTTCGGATACTTCTGGAGATCCCGATTCACGGCATTGGATAGCCGCTCGAATTCTCTTTCGATAATCCGTTCGGCGTTTTCCTTGCCTTCGGCGATCAGCACGTCCCGGTTGCGCTCCACAAGGCGGGTTTCGGAAAGTTTGACCGAACGCGCGGTCAGGCGCATGCCGTTGTATATTACTTTGCTTAAGGACCGGATCGCCCGGTGAAAAGGTTCGCGGGCCAGATATAGTGCTGTCGATAGCAGCAGGATCAGGATGAGAACATCCAGATAGGGGACTCCGGTAATGGCGATAAATGGACTGTCGGCGGCCATTTGGTAACCTCCCTTGGTAGCCGCCCAGCTGACGCATTTGGGTAGAAGCTATCTCAAAAACGACTTTTGGCCCAATCTCTGCGTTAGGCGCTCGGCTCAAGTCCTCGAAATACTGACCAGTATTCCTCCGGCTTGAACCTCACGGCCGCCTTGATCTTGGACCAAAATCCGCTTTTGAGATAGCTTCTAGTTTATATGTCGGGATATAGATATAAAGCAGGTTTCATACCACTTCGGCTGATATATCAGGTCGGAAGAATTAACCAGTCGTAATCAAATGATATACTAATCAGAATTTGAAAGGATGACCCTGATGTAAACAATACAAATTGGTGATATTTGATCACCTTTCGCTTGTTTTAGGTGGCGAAAGTGGTGATATTTAGACAATCGTGCTCTATCGATAAAATATAAACAGAAATGGTCCTGATTTGACGGCACTATGATTTTGCCTTATAAGTAAGTTTGCTAACCTATTACAACTATTAAAATTATTTGCGAGCTTACCATGAAGTTCAACCTGAAATCTGTCCTGAAATCACCCATACTGCATTTTATCCTCATAGGTATCTTTGCCTTTGTGGCATATACCCACCTGAAAGCACCAGACCGGGAAACTATCCAAGTGACCACCCAGACCATCGATGCCCTGGTTCAGCAGCGCGAGAGCATTGCCCAGACGAAAACCACACCCGCAGAACGGCAAAACCTCATCGAGGGATACATTGAAGAGGAGGTCCTGCTGCGGGAGGCATACAAGCGCGGCTTCGACAAGAACGATTACCGGGTAAGAAAACGCATTCTGAATATCATGCGGTCATCTTTGAGCGATGTATTGCCGGAGCCCTCGCAGGCCCAACTGCGGGCCTATTACGAAGAAAACAAAGAGCGCTATCAGTCCCGGCCCTCCCGTACATTCGAGCAGGTCTATTTTTCCTTTACGAACAATGCAACCCCTGCCGACCCGAAAGCGTATATCAAGAAACTTGAACAGACCGACGATATCTCGAAGCTGGGTGAATTTGCCCTGCTGGGCAACCGGTTCAGTAAAATTTCGTTCGAGAGAACGGCCATGACGTTTGGAAAACCCTTCGCAGAGCATAGTTTTAGCATGCCTCTGAACCAGTGGCAGGGACCGGTGGAGTCTTTTCGGGGGATCCATTATGTGCGTGTGACGGCGACGCATGAGCCGGAGTTACCCCCCTTCGACAACATGGAATCCTACCTGCGCACCGATTATCAAATGGTAAAAACCAGAGAAAGTCAGTTGCGCAAGATTGAAGATCTTATGAAAAATTATGAGGTTGTGGTGGAAGGGCAATGACCAAATATTAGCCGCCCGCTCGCGTTGCTCGCTCGACCCACGCAGACAAAGCCCGGCCGACGTGCCCGGGCTTGGGTTGCCATCGCTTCGCGAAAAAGACCATTGAAAGGCATTTTTGACACGGATTACACGGATTGCACGGATCAGGCTTCGCCGAAGGCTACGCCCGACAAGTTGAAAACCTGTGAGTGCGCCCTGGTGGTCGCCCCCACGGGGGTCATGGCTTTCGCCAATATGGTCAGAATAGGTAGATAGCAGCATTGCAGAAGAAACTATAAATAGAGACAAATTGTAACTCGGTGAAACCCCTCCGCGCAGCGGCTGAAACATTTTCAATTTCC
>Ga0056121_1000028_pt1 | contig 87840 bp, 81 predicted proteins | sample WorMetHEROISLAND_FD_83872 | JGI IMG/M metagenome (GOLD analysis project Ga0056121, IMG submission 83872) | Marine gutless worms symbiont microbial communities from Max Planck institute for Marine Microbiology, Germany - Olavius sp. 1 HERON ISLAND ...
ATCAGTTCATCACAAGCTTCGTCGACGCCTACAATCGAACCAGGCTCAGATGCCTCGACTACAAGGCGCCAATCGAGCTCCTCAGCAATCCCCCGGGACACAACACTTGCGCCGGGGTTTCGGTTCTTCTGCTGTCTGTGAAATCCCGGCGCAAGCCGGGATCCACAACTGGCGGGCGCGAAGCCGCCGCAGCGGCGTCAGCCCTCGACCAGGCTCCAGGCGTGCTCGGCCCGCTCGCGGCAGAGATCGCCGTAGGTCACCGCCTTGGCCGACGAGGCGATGCCGTCGAGGCCACGCTTGTAGACGCCCTGGACGATGGCGGCGAGGCGGAACAGCTGGAACACCTTGTAGAAGGTCCAGTCGGGGATGCCGTCGCGGCCGGTGAGCGCGCAGTAGCGGGCGACGAAGGCGTCCTCGTCCGGCAGTCCCTCGCGCATCACCACGTCGTGGTGCAGCCCCATGAAGCAGGAGGCGTAGCAATAGGCCAGGTCGGCCAGGGGATGGCCGAAGGTCGACAGCTCCCAGTCCAGCACCGCGACCACCTGCGGCTCGGTGGGGTGGACGATGCAGTTGCCGAGCCGGTAGTCGCCGTGCACCAGGGTGGTGGTGGCATCCTGCGGCACGTGTTCCGGCAGCCACGCCATCAGCCGGTCCATGGCCTCGATCTCCTCGGTCTTCGAGGCGACGTACTGCTTCGACCAGCGGCCGATCTGGCGCTCGTAGTAGTTGCCGTGGCGGCCGAAGTCGCCCAGGCCGACCGCTTCGTAGTCGACGCTGTGCAGGGCGGCCAGCACGCGCAGCAGGTCGTCGTACATGGCCGCCCGGTCGGCGGCGGCGAAGTCCGGCAGGGTCGGATCCTCCAGCACCCGGCCCGGCACCTTGTCCATGATGAAGAAGGGCGTGCCGACGACGCCGTCGTCCTCGCACAGGAGATAGGTCCGCGGCACCGGCACGTCGCTGTCCCTGAGCCCCGTCATCACCCGATACTCGCGCTCGACCTGGTGGGCCGACGGCAGCAGCTCGCCCGGCGGCTTCTTGCGCATGACGTAATCGCGGCCGCCGGTGCTGATCTGGAAGGTCGGGTTCGACTGGCCGCCCGGGAACTGCCGGACCTCGAGGTCGTCGCCGACGCCGTCCATCTGCCCGGCCATGTAGCGGCGCAGCGCCTCGGCATCGAAGCGGTGCATCTCGCGCACCGGGATGGTGACGTTGCCCTGCTCGGCGTCCGCCGTCTCGCTCATCGCGACGGGTCCTCCCTGTTCTCCAGCGCCGCCGTCAACCGGCGATCTGCGCCACCTGGGCCCAGGCGAACTCGGCCATCGGCCGCGCCCGCTTGCCCTGCTCGACGGCATGCTCGCTCGACGCCGTGCCGTCGATCGCCCGCTTGGCGATACCCTGCAGGATCGCCGCCAGGCGGAACATGTTGTAGGCCAGGTACCACTCCAGGTGGTCGATGCCGTCGCGGCCGGTGCGCCGGCAGTAGGCGGCGGTGTACTGCTGTTCGTCCGGCAGCCCCAGGGCGGCCAGGTCGTAGTCGCCGATGCCGCGGAACAGCCCCGACGGCAGGCGCCAGGTCATCAGGTTGTAGGTGAAGTCGCCGACCGGATGGCCCAGCGTGCACAGCTCCCAGTCGAGGATCGCCAGCACCCGCGGTTCGGTGGGGTGGAAGATCATGTTGTCCAGGCGGTAGTCGCCATGCACCACCGAGGTCTCGTCGCCCGGCGGGATGTTGGCCGGCAGCCAGTCCATCAGCCGCTCCATCTCCGCGATCGGCTCGGTCTCGGAGATCCTGTAGGTCTTGCTCCAGCGGTGGATCTGCCGTTCGCGGTACTCGCCGACCTTGCCGTAGCCCTCCAGGCCGACGGCGGCATAGTCGACGTTGTGCAGGGCGGCCAGGGCGGCGTTCATGGCGTCGTACACCTCACCGCGCCGGGCCTCGGGCAGGTCGGCCAGGGTCGGGTCCCAGAACACCCGGCCGTCGACGAACTCCATGATGTAGAAGGGGGTGCCGACGATGTCGGCATCCTCGCACAGGCAGTAGCTGCGCGGCACCGGCACGCCGGTGTCCTGCAGGGCGCTGATCGCCCGGAACTCGCGGTCGACGGCATGGGCCGAGGGCAGCAGCTTGCCCGGCGGCTTGCGCCGCAGCACGTAGGCGCGGCCGGGGGTGTCGATCTTGTAGGTCGGGTTGGACTGGCCGCCCCGGAACTGGCTGACGCTGATCGGTCCCTCGAAACCGTCGACATGCTCGCGCATGTAGGCGTCCAGGGCGGCGGGATCGAACCGGTGGTGCTCCCGGACCTCCTGCGTGCCAGTGAACTGGGCCGTGATTTCGGCCATGCGGCAATCCTCCCCGAGCGGGCTTTTCTGCTTATCGGCGCACTATAGACGAAGCCGGGGCGGAGCGGTCCAGGCAAACGCGAACGGCGGGGGCCCTTCGGGGCCCCCGCCGCCGGGGAACCGTCGCAGCCGGCTGTGGCCGGCTCAGAGCGCCTGCGGCTTCTGCCCGATCACCTTGCGGTCGCGGTTGATGGCCCGCAGGTACTCGATGCCTTCGGCGGCAATGGCGTCGCCGACGACGAAATCGCCTTCGCCGCGCAGCTCGTCCATGTCGACCCAGGCGGCGTAGATCTGCCGCGTGCGGTCGGTGATGATGCCGGCCTGCAGCAGGGTCTTGATCAGCACCCGGAAGATGTTGGTCTGATGGGTCAGCGAGTTGCGCCGCTCGCCCTCGCCGAACACCTCGCGGCAGGCATCGCGCACCCACTCCCAGTCGAGCCCGAACTGCTCGTAGATGTAGTGGCGCTGGCGGATGTTGGAGAGGTTGAACAGCAGCGTCTCGAAGCACTGCGCGGCCCAGTCCTCGACCTGCTCGTGCTCCTCCGGGCTCAGCTTGGGCACGGTCTTGTCGGCCCAGATCTTGCCGAACTTGTGGTGGAAGGCCTCGTCGGTCATCACCAGCTGGGTCAGCCGCTTCAGCACCGGATCGTTGGTGTGGCGGTGCAGGTTGGCGAACGCGCCCATGGCCAGGCCTTCGACCAGCATCTGCATGCCGACCAGCTTCTTGTAGACCTCCGGCGCCAGCACCAGCTCCTCGAGCAGGTCGCCCAGGCACTCGCCGACCGGCAGCGGCGTGCCCCAGCGCTTCTGCACGTAGATCGAGTAGGCGGTGACGTGGCGGGCCTCCTCGCGCGCCTGGTTGGAGGCATACTCCTGGGCGCCGGGGTCCTTGAGGATGTGGCACAGCGAGGCCGACAGCGACAGCGCCCCCTGCTCGCCGTGCAGAATCGACGACAGGTTCCAGCGCACGATCTCGTTGGCCAGGCGGATCTGCTGGCCCTCGTCGAGGCGGTCGGCGACGGCGCAGTTCAGCTCGATGATCTGGTCGGCCGGCATGATCATCTGCCGGCTGACGTCGAATGGCTGCGCGAAGTCGATGTAGGCCGGGTCCAGCGGATCCCAGAAATGGTCGTGCGTGGCGGAGATGATCGCGTCGAAGGCGCCGCTGCGCTCGGCGTAGCGGTCGACCTCGATCATGGTGCGGAAGTCGTCGCGGTCGACCGTGTTGTAGGCCGTGTCGTGGGTGATATGGGCCGGCATGCGGCGTTCCTCCGAAACTGATTCCCCCGATTGCCCGGGATCGTACTTAACGTTTACGTAAACGTCAAGCCATCGATCAGGCCGCCGCGGCGGCTACCGGGGGCCGGCGTTGGCCCCAGGGCCGGGCCTGCTCGAGCTGCGCGGCAAGGCGGAACAGGGTCGCCTCGTCGCCGAACCGGCCGGTGAACTGGACCCCCACCGGCAGGCCGTCGGCGGTCCAGTGCAGCGGCACCGACATCGCCGGGTTGCCGCTGGCGTTGGCGATGTTGGTGAAGCCGGAGTATTCGCCGATCCGGGTCAGGAATTCCTCGCGCGAGACCCCGGCGGGGTCGAAATAGCCCAGCGGCACCGGCGGCCGCGCCACCACCGGGGTCAGCCAGACGTCGTAGCCGGTCAGGAAACGGGCAAACGTGCGGCCGGCCTTCTGCAGTTCCTGCATCGCCAGCAGGTAGTTGCCGGCGCTGACCCGCTCGCCGCTCTGGAACATCTGCCAGGTCAGCGGCTCGAAATCGGCTTCGGTCGGCTCGCGGCCGATGGTGGCGGCCCAGCCCTTGATCGCCCAGCTGGCGAACGCGGTCCAGGCCCGGCCGAATGCCTTGATGGTCGGCTGCGGCGCCAGCGCCGGCGTCGCCTCCTCGACCACGTGGCCGAGCTCTTCGCACAGCCGGGCGGTCGCCAGCACCGCCTCCCGGCAGTCGTCGGCGACCGTCGCACCGGACAGCGAGGCGAACGACAGGGCGATCCTGAGCTGCCCGGGATCGCGGCCGCATTCCTGCGCGAACGGCCGTTCCGGCGGTGGCGCCCAGTAGGGATCGCCGATGTCGGGCCCGCTGGTGGCATCGAGCAGCGCCGCGGAATCGCGCACGCTGCGGGTGACCACATGCTCGACCGCCAGGCCGCCGCCGGCGTCGCCCAGCTCCGGTCCCATCGGGTTGCGCGCGCGGGTCGGCTTCAGCCCGAACAGGCCGCAACAGGCGGCGGGGATACGGATCGAGCCGCCGCCGTCGTTGGCGTGCGCCGCCGGCACCAGGCCGGCCGCCACCGCGGCGGCCGAACCGCCGGACGAGCCGCCGGTGGTGCGCTTGAGGTCCCAGGGATTGCGGCTGGCGCCGAAGGCGGCCGGCTCGGTGGTCGGCAGCAGCCCGAACTCGGGGGTGTTGGTCTTGCCGCAGACGACCAGCCCGGCCCGACGGAAGCGGGCGACCAGCTCGCTGTCCTGCTTGGCGACGTAGCGCCCCTTCAGGAAGGCGGAACCGCTGGCCGTCGGCACGCCGCCATAGTCGGCGACCAGATCCTTAAGCAGGAACGGCACGCCGGCGAACGGCGCCGCCGGATCGACCTTGGCCGCTTCGGTTCGGGCGAGGTCGTCCATCGGCGTGATCACGGCGTTGAGCGCCGGGTTGTCGCGGGCGATGCGTTCGAGCGCCGCCTCGACCAGCTCCGCCGCCGTGATCTCGCCCTGCCGGACCAGCGCCGCTTGCGCCGTCGCGTCCAGGAATGCCAGTTCGTCGCTCGCGGCCATGGTCTGCTCCCCGCGCTCTGCTGACGTCGTCGGATCACCTTGCCAGCGGCGCCCGCCACCGGCAACCTCGCCCCGGCCCCAGTCGAGGAGTCACCGGCATGTCCAGCCTGACCGCCGCCCTGGCGCCGCGCCTGGGCGCCGCGGGCTACGTCATGGCGACCATCCTGGGCACCGTGACGGCGTCGCTGCTGCTCGATCATTTCGGCCTGGTCGGCTACGCCGAACGGGCGGTCTCGCTGCCGCGCCTGGCCGGCGCCGGCCTGGTGTTCGCGGGCATGCTGCTGATCATCCGCTAGTGAGCACGCGGTACCGGCCGTCCGGCTAGTGCTCTTGCGGCGCCGGTTGGATCAGCATGGCGCCGAACAGCACGTCGACCGTGCGCCGATCGCTGGCCAGCGGCAGCAGCAGGGATTCGTACGCCATGAACTCGCGGTCGTGCCACTGCATGCGCCCGCTGAAGCGCAACGGTCGGCGGCTCTTTACGACGTGATCGAAGGCTCGCACGACGGCGTCGGAGTAGCCCGCGCCGAACACCTCGCGGACCGTCTTGCCGGTGGCATCGGCCCCGGCCGGCTCCACGATGCCGGTGCCGATCAGGCGATAGCGGTAGTGCGCCGGCGCGCCCACGACATCGATGACGTACATCTGGCCGATCAACGCGCGCAGCTCGAGGGGATCGAACTCGGGACGGGCCGGCAGGCGACCGTCGCTGACCCTGTTCTGCCAATAGGCGAGCAGATCGGCCAGGCGCGGATCATCGAACCTCAGGCTGTCGTCGACCAACAACCATGGTTCGACCGTCAGATCCTGCATGCCATCCCCCGAACCGGACATTGCCGATCATGCCGCAAGACCGGACAAACGGCCATGCCACCGGCCGGCATGCGGCTTGACGCCGCGATACTGCCGCGCCAATTCTGCCTCCGTGTCAGGTTCAACAGTGGCAGCGGACATGAACGACGACGCCAATGACGCCCTCAACGGCGACTTCTCGAAAGCGGCGGTGCTGCGCACCGACGACATGGACTGGGTGCAGAGCCCGAGCCCGACGGTGTGGCGCAAGCGCCTGGAACACACCGGCCCGGCCGAGGCCGGGCGGGTGACCTCGCTGGTCCGGTTCGAGCCCGGGGCGCGCTTTGCCGCCCACGACCATCCCGACGGCGAGGAGATCCTGGTGCTCGAGGGCGTGTTCTCCGACCATACCGGCGACTGGGGGCCGGGCAGCTTCCTGCTTAACCCGGAGGGTTTCCACCACGCGCCGTGGTCGGACGAGGGCTGTCTGCTGTTCGTGAAGCTGCGCCAATATGGTGGCGACGGGCGCAAGTTGCTGGCGCTGGATACCGAGGCCATGGACTGGCAGCCGCAGGGCGCCGACGGCCGGCGCATCAAGCCGCTCTATCGCCAGGACGGCTTTGCCGAGGAGATCCGCCTGGTCGAGCTCGCCGCCGGCACGACCATTGCCGCACACGATCACGCCGGCGGCGAGGAAGTGTTCGTTCTGTCCGGCTCGATCAGCGACGATGCCGGCACCTACCCGACCGGGAGCTGGTTGCGTCTGCCCGACGGCAGCCGGCATGCGCCCTGGAGCGACACAGGTTGCCGGATCTACGTCCGCACCGGACACCTGCCGCCACAAGCCGGCTGACCGACGATCCGCACGGCGGCTTCCGGCCTGCCGTGCTTGCCGCTAAATTGCGCGGGCCATGTCTTCCTTTGTCGTACCGCGCCTGATCTGGCTCGCCCTGAACCCGTTGAACCTCCTGCTGCTGGCGCTGTGCCTTGCCCTGGTGCTGCTGCTGACACGCTGGCGCCGGGCCGGCCGGCGGCTGCTGGTTGCCTGCTCCGTCGTGCTGGTGGTGCTTGCGGTGCTGCCGGTCGGCCGCTTCATGATCGCCCTGCTGGAGAGCCGTTTCCCGCCCGGACAGACGGCGCCCGCCGAGGTCCACGGCATCATCCTGCTTGGCGGCTCGGTCAACCTGAAGCGCAGCGAAATGCTGGGAATCCCGGTTGTGAACGCCAACGCGGAACGGCTGACCCGGTTCGTCGCCCTTGCCGAGCGCTTCCCCGAGGCCGAGCTCGTGTTCAGCGGCGGCAGCGGCGAGCTTATCCCAGGCAGCCTGACCGAGGCCGGGGTATCCGCCCGCGTGCTTGGGCAACTGGGCCTGGACACCCGGCGCGTGCTGTTCGAGGACCGGGCCCGCAACACCTACGAAAGTGCGCTGCTGCTGGGCGAGCTGCGCCCGCCCGCGAGCGGCGAGACCTGGATCCTGGTGACCTCGGCCTTTCATATGCCGCGCGCCGTCGGCGTGTTCCGAAAGGCCGGCTGGCCCGTGATCGCCGACGCCACCGACTATCGCACCGGCGGCATCGCCGCCAGCATGGCGCCGCGATTCGACCTGATCGGCGGTCTCAAGGACTTCCATTTCGCCACGCGCGCCTGGATCGGCCTCATCGCCTACCGCCTCATGGGCCGCACTGATGAACTGCTGCCCGGGGCACCGGCGCCGATACCAGCCAGCCAGGACTCCGGGGAACCGCGTAAGTGAAACGCCGGCCATTCGTCCACGACGGCCTCGGCCGCGACGACTTCACCGAGGAGCGGATCGCCGAGCTGATCCGCACCTACGACGTCGCCCGCGTGTTGCAGATCCTCGAGCCGGGCGAGCGCGAACGCAGCCGGCGCGAACTGCTCGCCGCACATCCCGCCGGCGGCGACCTGTGGGTCTTCGGCTATGGCTCGCTGATGTGGAATCCGGCCTGCCACGTGGCGGAGACGGCGCCGGCTCTGCTGCACGGCTATCACCGCAGCTTCTGCCTGTCGATGCCGGTCGGCCGCGGTTCGCCGGAGCAGCCCGGTCTGATGCTGGCCCTGGAGCCGGGCGGGCGCTGCCGCGGCCTGGCGTTCCGCGTCGCCGCCGGCGAAATCGACAGCGAGACCGAGATCCTCTGGCGCCGGGAGATGCTGAGCGGCGCCTACACCCCGCGCTGGGTGCGGCTGGCCACCGCGCACGGGTCGGTGCGCGCCGTCACCTTCGTCGTCAATCGCAAGAATCCGCGGTACGTCGGCCGCCAGTCGCTGGCCGACACGGTGCGGACCATCGCCCTGGCCGAGGGGCGGCTCGGCCGCTGCCGCGACTACCTGCACAACCTGGTGCTGCACCTGGACGAACTGGGCATCTCCGACGGCCCGATGCACCGCCTGTACGATCTGGTCGAACGCTATCGCGAGACTTGAAGTCATCGTCGGGCGAATGCCGTGAATGGCTGGGGCGGCAGGGATCGAACCTGCGATCACGGGACCAAAACCCGTTGCCTTACCACTTGGCTACGCCCCACCAGGCGGCGCGCAATATAGGTGGCCGCTTCGCCGCCGACAATGATTCCAGGGGGCGGCGACAGGCCGAGGCTCAGCGCGATGCGAGCCCTGCTTCCTTGCGGGCCCGGCTCGGCCAGGCGATCAGGACCGCGTAGCAGACCAGAGCCACCGCCCCCCAGGCCATCGTCGTGTTCGGCCAGATCGAGGCCAGCAGGCCCGGCAGGCCGGCCAGGCCGAGGTAGAGCGGCAGGCCCCAGCTCCAGGGCAGGCGGCGATAGATGATGTGGTGCAGGTGCTCGCGATCCGACGCGAACGGCGAGCCGCCCCGCAACGCCCGTTTCGCCATCAGGCGCAGGCAGTCGACAACCGGGATCAGGAACCAGAGGGCGACCAGGTCGGCCGGCAGGCGGACGAAACCGACGCCGTAGACATAGATCGCCAGCAGGGCGAACAGGAAGCTCAGTGCATAGCTGCCTGAATCGCCGAGAAACAGCTTGCCCCGCAGGTTGAACACCAAGGTGACGCTCAGCGCGGCGGCCAGCGCCAGCAGCATCGGCCGCAGATGATCCGGCGCGAACAAGGCAAGGTCGGCGGTCCAGAACAGGCACAGGTCGATCACCACGCCGTTCTTGCCGTCCGCCATGTTGACCGCGTTCTGCAGGCCGACGATGCAGAGAATGGTGAAAATCGGCGCCAAAGCGTCGAGGAACAGTGCCTCGCCGCTGACGCTGAAACGGAAGAAGGTCACCTCGAGCGCCGGGACGGCAAGCAGCGCGAGCCAGGCCAGCAGCAGCGACAGCAACAGGCGGTACAGCGGCCGGATGTGGGCCCGGTCGTCGCGCAGGCCCAGCAGCAGGCAGCAAACGCCGGCGGCAGCGAGCGTCAGGTAGAACGGCGTGAAGACCGTGAACGCGGCCAGCACCAACGCCATCGCCAGAACCGGCAGCATGACGGCGAGGCCGCCGACCAACGGCGTCGCTGCGGGATGGATCTTGCGCCGGCCGTCCGGCAGGTCCAGCACGCCCAGCCGGCGGCCGATGGTCATTGCCCGGACACAGATTGTGCCGCTGACCAGTACCGTCGCCAGCGCAATCAGCAACAGCCAGGTCGTTCCGAGCGAATCCAGCACGGCCCCCCGTCCTTTCGACGGCTCAAGCGCCCCGCCTCCCCTGCGGTCTCAGGCACTCCTACTCGATGGTAACACCCCGGGAGGCGATCGCCAGCAGCAAGCGAGGTGACGTCAAGCGAATAGGTTGAATTACCGGGGCCTGTCAAGCTTGTCGGACGCCGCGCCGGCCGCGGCGGGGATGGCATCGCCCAGGCTGCCGCAGTAAGGTCGGGCGACGTCGAAACCCTCTCAGAGATCCGGCAGGCAACCAAACAGATGACGGTACTGGTCACCGGCGTTGCCGGCTTCATCGGCTTTCACGTCGCGCAGCGGCTGCTCGAGCGCGGCGAACAGGTGGTGGGGCTGGACAACCTCAACGACTACTACAGGGTGTCCCTGAAACACGACCGCCTGCGCCAGCTTCAGGGGCGCGACGGTTTCAGCTTCCACCAGCTCGACCTCGCCGACCCGGATGGCCTGTCCAGCGCGCTGTCGGGCTTTGCGTTCGAGCACATCGTCCACCTCGCCGCCCAGGCCGGCGTGCGCTATTCGCTCGAGCATCCGTTCGCCTACGTCAATGCCAACCTGGTCGGCCATATGAGTGTCCTGGAGCTGGCCCGCCGGCAGCCGGCGCTCGAGCACCTGGTGTATGCCTCGTCGAGCTCGGTCTACGGCGGCAACACCAAGCTCCCGTTCGCCGAATCCGACCGGGTCGACCAGCCGGTATCGCTCTACGCCGCGACCAAGAAGGCGGACGAGTTGATGTCGCAGTCCTACGCGCACCTGTACCGGATCCCGCAGACCGGGCTGCGTTTCTTCACCGTCTATGGCCCGTGGGGCCGGCCCGACATGGCCTTGTGGATCTTCACCGAGGCGATCCTGAACGGGCAGCCGATCAAGGTGTTCAACCACGGTGACATGCAGCGCGACTTCACCTACATCGACGACATCGTCGGCGGCGTCCTGGCGGCGCTCGACCGGCCGCCGGGCGACGACGGCGCGGCCCCGCATCGGATCTACAACATCGGCAACCACCGCTCCGAACCGTTGCTGCGGCTGATCGAGCTGCTGGAGCAGGCATTGGGGATGCAGGCGGAAAAGCAGTTCGAACCGATGCAGCCTGGCGACGTCAAGGCAACCTATGCCGACCTCACCGCCATCGAACGCGACCTCGGCTTTCGTCCGACCACGCCCATCGACGACGGCGTGCCGCGCTTCGTCGAGTGGTATCGCACCTATCACCAGGTGTGAGCCCGTCACCGCCCACGGCGCCGGCATCCGGCGGCCTCGGCCACGCGGCAGTGCCCGGCATTGCCTGCATGGTCGCCAGCGGCCTGCTGCTCACGCTCAACGACGCCGCGGTGAAATGGCTCTCGGGCAGCCTGTCGCTGGGCCAGATCGTCGCCAGCCGCGGCGTGGTCGCGCTGCTCGTCGTCGCCGTCGCCCTGTGGCTGACCGGCAACCTGCGCCAGCTGCGCATACGGCATCTGCGCGGACAGGCGGCCCGGGGCGTCACCATGGTGGCGAGCACGCTGCTGTTCGTCGCCGGCCTGCGCTGGCTGCCGCTGGCCGACGCCATCGCCCTGGCCTTCATCGGCCCGGTCCTGGTCACCGCCCTGGCGCCCTCGCTGCTCGGCGAGCATGTCGGCTGGCGCCGCTGGTGTGCGGTGATGGTCGGCTTTCTGGGCATGCTGGTGATGCTGCGCCCGGGCGCGGCGGGCTTCGCCTGGGCGGCGCTGTTCCCGGTCGGCGCGGCGCTGGCCGGCGCCCTGCGGGACATCCTGACGCGGCGCCTGGCTGCCGTCGATTCGTCGGCGGCGACGCTGTTCTACTCGACCCTGGCCGTCACCCTCGCCGGCGCCGTCCTGGCGCCGGTCGGCTGGGCCACGCCGACGGCGACCGACACCGGGCTGCTGCTGCTCGCCGGCCTGCTGCTGTGCGGCGCGCACTTCCTGCAGATCGAGAGCTTCCGCCACGCCCAGGCGGCGACTGTCGTGCCGTATAAGTATGCCTCGTTGATCTGGGCGGCGATCGCCGGCCTGCTGATCTGGGGCGACGTGCCGGACCGGCAGACGGTGCTCGGCGCCGCGCTTGTCATCGGCAGCGGGTTGTACATTCTGCATCGCGAGCGGCGGCAGACGCCGCGGCCGGCCGGTTCCCGGGACAGGACAGCGACATGAGCGAAACCAACCCTCTGAGCGTGCTGGTCAGCGGCGGCGCCGGCTACATCGGCAGTCACGTCGTGCTCGCCCTGACCGAGGCCGGTCACCGTCCGGTGGTGATCGACGACCTGTCGACCGGCCGTCGGAAGCTGGTGGCACCCGACGTGCCCTTCGTCGAAGGCGATATCGGCAACCGGCAACTGGTGGAACAGGTTCTCGCCGACCACGATTGCGTTGCCGTGATGCACTTCGCCGGCTCGATCGTGGTGCCGGAATCGGTTGAGCAGCCGCTTGCCTACTACGACAACAACGTGGCCAACAGCCTGGCCCTGCTGCAGGCCTGCCAGCAACGTCAGGTCGACCGTTTCATCTTTTCGTCGACGGCAGCGGTCTATGCCGGCGACGCCGTCAAGCCGGTGAGCGAAGACGACCGGCTGGCGCCCGCCAACCCCTACGGCCGCAGCAAGCTGATGGTCGAATGGATGCTGCAGGACCAGGCCGCGGCGAGCGCGCTGAGCTACGGCATCCTGCGCTATTTCAACGTCGCCGGCGCCGACCCCGGCCTACGCGCCGGTCAGGCTTCGCCCGAGGCAACGCACCTGATCAAGCGGGCGTGCCAGACGGCGTTGGGCCGGCACCCGGCGATCGACGTGTTCGGCAGCGACTACGCGACCCCAGACGGCACCGCGGTGCGCGACTACATCCACGTCAGCGACCTGGCCACGGCGCATGTCGCCCTGCTCGGCCATCTGCAGGATGGCGGCGACAGCTGCACGCTCAATTGCGGCTATGGCCACGGCTTCTCGGTCAACCAGGTACTCGACGCCGTCGACCGGGTACACGGGACGCCGGTGCCGCGCCGCACCGCGCCACGCCGCGCCGGCGACGCGGCCTCGCTCATCGCCGATCCCTCGCGGCTGCGCCGCCTGCTCGGCTGGCAACCGCAGCACGACGACCTCGACCATATCATCGATACTGCGCTGCGTTGGGAACGCCAGTTGGCGGGGATCTAATCCCGCCCGGCCGGCACGGGCGCCAGCAGGACCACCGTGCCACCGGCACAGAGCATGAGCGCCGCCAGCCACCAGGACTGCCAGACCCCGAAGCTGAGCAGGAACGGCACCAGCAGCGTCGCCGTCACCGCCATCGCTGCGGCCCGCCGTCCCGACGACAGCGGTGCCCGCAGCAGCACCACATAAATGCCGGTCAACGCCAGCGCCAGCAGCAGCGCCCCGGGCAGTCCCAGTTCCAGCCACACCTGCAGCACCGCGTTGTGCGGATGCAGCGGCAGCGCTTCCGGGCTCTTGCCGTCGAGGCCGACGATCTCGGTGATCAGGTCGTCGCGCCGGCCGATGACGCGGGACGCGTCGTAACCGGCGCCGAGCAGGCCGGCGCCGTCGATCTCGACCGCGACATAGTTCCAGATGCCCAGCCGGTGTTCCCAGCCCGACGGCAGCGACAGTCCCGCCTGCCGCGCGTCCGTGATGGTCAACCAGTCGCGCGACAGGGTCGGCGCGGCGAAGATGTAGCCAAGCAGGCAAATCAGGGTCAGGCCGGCAATCGCGCGCGGCCAACGCCAGGCCAGCAGCAGGCTGACGGCGCCCGCCAGCAGCGCCAGCACGGCCGCCGCCATGGGCAGGCTCAGCGCGCAGACGACGACTCCCGCCAGGAACGCGGCGGCCAAAAGGCGATGGCGCTGCCACAGGCAGAAGGCGACGGGCCAGGTCAGGCCGATCAGCAGCACCTGACCCACGGCAATGCGCTCGTACAGCTTGATCGCCTGGCTGAACCCCTGCGGGTGCAACAGGCGGGTGATCGAACCGCCGGTGGCGATCTCGAACAGGAACAGGGCGACGATGGCGAGCACCGCGATCAGCAACGTTCTTGCCAGGGCCGCGCGCGCGGTCATGGGCAGGCCGACCAGGCCGGCGATCCATATCAGCCCGAGCGGCGGCAGCGCGACGTGCGTGACCGCCCGCAGCAGGTCCGGCTCGGGTGCGTAGGCGAGGCTGATGAGGGCCCACAGGCACAGGCCGGCGACCGCCAGCGTGAGCAGTCGGGCGTGCGCCCACAGGCGGAGCAGTGCCGAGGGATAGAGATTGGGCAGCGCGGCGAACAGGAACACCGGGACCGTGCCCTTGTTGGCGAACACCGCCACGGGGACCAGCGCCAGAAAGGCGAAATGCATCACCGCCAGGCGCGGGCCGCCCCAGGCCGCCTTCAACCGGTTGACGCGCGTGTCCTGGCGGCGCACAGGTAGCCCTCGTTGTTGGCCGGTCCAATGAATGTCCTGCACATCATAAACAGTCTCAACGTCGGCGGCGCCGAGAACGCGCTGGTCAACCTGATCAGCGCCGACCCGGGACGCAATCGTCATCGCGTGGTGTCGCTGACGGGTGATGGCCCGTTCGCGGCGCCGCTACAGGCACGCGGCGTCGCGGTGACCGCGCTGGACTTCACCAGACCGCTGCGCCTGCCGCGCGAGTTCGTCCGCCTCGTCCGCCTGCTGCGCGGGACACCGCCGGACGTGGTGCAAACCTGGATGTACCACGCCGATATCATCGGCGGCCTCGCCAGCCGGCTGACCATGCGACGGCTGCCGCTGGTGTGGGGCGTGCGCCTCACCGAGGTGCGTGCTGCCGGCATCAAGCGCCGCACCCGCGTGCTGGTCCGCCTTGCCGGTCTGCTGTCGCACTGGCTGCCCGACGCCATCGTCGCCAATGCCGACAACAGCATCGCCAGTCATGGCGCGTACGGCTACGACACGAAAAAGTTCCGAATCGTCGGCAACGGCTTCGATACCGCCCGCTTCCGCCCCGACCCGGAGCGCCGGCAGGCGATCCGCCAACGGTTGGGCGTGGCCGACGACACCGTTCTGGCCGGCCTGATCGGACGCTACAGCGCGCAGAAAGACCAGGACGGCTTCATCGCCGCAGCCGGCGAAGCGGCGCGACAGGCGCCCGGACTGACGTTCCTCCTGTGCGGCCGGGACATCGGCGCCGACAATGCGACCATCGACGGCCTCGTCGACCGCCATGGCCTGCGCGGTCGCATCCACCTGCTGGCGGAGCGGACCGACGTCGAGCAGGTCTTCGCCGGGCTCGACATCTACGTCTCCGCGTCGCGCGCGGAGGGTTTTCCCAACGTCGTTGCCGAGGCCATGGCCTGCGGCCTGCCCTGCGTCGTCACCGACGTCGGCAACTGCCGCGAGCTGGTCGGCGATACCGGTCTGGTCTGCCCGCCGGGCGACCCCGGCGCCCTGGCCGCGGCGATGACGACGCTGGCGGCAATGACGCCGGCAGAGCGGGCGGCCATGGGGCAACGCGCCCGGGCCATCGTCGAGCGCGGGCACAGCCGCGAGCGCATGCTCGAAGGCTTCGAGGCCGTCTGGGACGAGGTCGCGCGCGCGCCCGCCGGCTGACGCCGCCGCGGCACGCTGGCTCAGGGCGCGCGCAGGCGCTCCAGCAGATATATGCCCGCACCGAGCGGCAGCGTGGCCAGCATCAGCAGCCGGGCCGGCCAGCAGCGAAGGCCGCGCCAGATGGTCGTCAGCGGCCGGCCGGCATGCAGGCCATAGCGTGTCAGGTTGGCAGCGGACTTGAGGATCGCGACCGGATCCGCGACCAGCCAGCGATACTCCTCGTCCAGCACCATGGCGTGAAACATCAACAGACCCGGCAGCATGGCCGGATCGCGCCGGGCAACCCGGCCCGACAGGCCTTCGGCGTTGGGCTGAAAGATGCGCAACGGCAGGTTGGCGCAGTGGAAGCGATGGTCGCGCGCCAGGCGATGCCAGACCAGCCCTTCCGGCAGGAACTTCACCGTCTCCGGCACCGGCGGAAAGGGAAACCGGCGGTGCAGGTCGATCCGCGTGGCGGCCCAGCGCTCGCCGTCGGCATGGTAACGGTACAACAGTTCCTGGCGGGTCACCGGCGGCATCCCGTCCGGAAACGGCCGGTCGACGATCTCGCCCCCCGGTGTCTGGCACAAGGTCAGCAGGCCGGCACTGGCCTCGCGCTCACCAGCCGGGACCTCGTCCCAGAGCTCGCGCAGGGACCGCAGCGCCTCGGGCACGCAGCGGTCGTCGGAATCGAAGATCACCAGCAAGGTGCCCTTGGCAGCGGCGACGCCGGCGTCGACGGCGCTGTGCTTGCCACGGTTCGGCTGCCGCAGAAGCCGGACGGGAAAATCAGCGTCCCGCGCCCAGGCTTCGACGAGCGCGGCGGTGTTGTCGGTCGAGCCGTCGTCGACGACGATCCACTCGAAGTCCCGGCTCGTCTGTTCGCGCAGGCTGGCATAGACGTCGGGCAGCAGCCCGGCCCGGTTGTAGGTCGGCGTCAGCACGGTGAACAACGGTGCCTGCCCGTCGCCGCCGCCTTCGTCGCTCGTCGCCATCGCTTCCGACGCCATCTTTGTGTCAAGCTCGGTTCACGTCGCGAGCATGCGAATGCGGCTTGGGCTGTCAATCGGCGCCGCGCGCCCGGGCCGGGGCTGGCTTGCCGATCGGGCATGCGATACAAGCGATGGCCGTCGCGCCGGCGCGGACGGCAAGCCAACGCGTCACATGGAGCAAACGTCGATGTCTCATGCCGGAACCGGTGATGGGCGAACAGCGGCAGCGCCGATCCCGTTCATCGACCTGCAGGCGCAAAGAGCGCGGATCGCCGGACCGATCGACGCGGCGATTGCGGCCGTGTTGCGACATGGCCAGTTCGTCATGGGACCGGAGATCGCGCAGGCGGAAACCGAGCTGGCCGAATGGGCCGGCGTGCGCCACGCGATCACCTGCGCCAGCGGCACCGACGCGCTGTGGCTGGCCCTGCGGGCGCTCGACATCGGCCCCGGCGATGCGGTGTTCGTGCCAGCGATGAGTTTCGCCGCCTCGGCCGAGGCGGTTGCCCTGGTCGGCGCCACGCCGGTGTTCGTCGACGTCGCTGCCGCCGACTTCAACATCGATCCGGCCAGCCTCGCGGCCGCCATCGCAGCAGTTGCCGACGATGACGAGCTGACGGCGCGGGCGGTCATGCCCGTCGACCTGTTCGGCCAGCCGGCCGACTACGGCTCGATTGCCGAAATCTGCGGCCGGCACGACCTGGCGATCATCGCCGACGCGGCCCAGAGCTTCGGCGCCACCCTTGAGAACCGGCCGGTCGGCTGCTTCGGCGCGTTGACGGCGACCAGCTTCTTCCCGGCCAAGCCGCTCGGCTGCTACGGCGACGGCGGCGCGGTATTCACCGACGACGACGAACTCGCCGCACTGGTCCGCTCGCTGCGCATCCACGGCCAGGGCGAGGGTCAGTACGACAACGTCCGCATCGGCATCAACGGACGCTTCGACACGCTGCAGGCGGCCGTCCTGCTGGAGAAGCTGAAGATCTTCGCGGACGAGATCGCCCGTCGCCAGGTGGTGGCGCAGCGCTACCGCACCGGCCTGCACGATGTTGCCGCCGTCCCCGCGGTGCACGCGGACCGTACGTCCGTCTGGGCCCAGTACACCCTGCTCGTCGACGACCGCGACCGGCTGCAGGCGGCGCTGCGGGCCGACGGCGTGCCGACCGCGATCTACTATCCCAAGCCGCTCAACAGACAGGCCGCCTACGCCGACGCGCCCAGCGCCCCGGGCGGCACGCCGGTCAGCGAACGCCTGGCCGGGCAGGTGCTGAGCCTGCCCATGCATCCCTATCTGGAACCGGACGTCCAGGATTTCATCATTGCCCGGGTCCGTGCCGGCCTGGCCGGCTGAGCCGGGGTTCGCGGCAGCGGGCTAGAGCTGCCAGCGCTGCAGGCCGTCGGCCAGCTCCAGCTCGCGCCACATGCCCTTGATATCGGCCACCAGGCCCGCGGGTTCGAGCAGCGCCGACAGATCTTCCGCCTGGAACCCGCGATAGCCGTCATGCGGGACGGCGCCGACGACGGCGTCGTAGTCCGCCTGCGCCGGCAGATCGGCGATCAGTTCGATGCCGTACTCGCGCCGGGCTTCGCCCGGATCGGCCAGCGGATCGTGGACGTCGACCCGGTGGCCGCGCGCCTCGAGCGCGCGCACGACGTCGACGACCTTGGAGTTGCGCAGGTCCGGCACGTTCTCCTTGAAGGTCAGGCCGAGCAGGAGAATGCGCGCGTTCGCGGCGAGCCGCTCATCCAGGGCCCCGGCGATGAGTTCGCCCATGGCGTCGTTCAGGCGACGGCCGGCCAGGATGATCTGCGGGTCGTGCCCCAACTGCTGCGCCCTGAAGGCCAGGTAGTAGGGATCGACGCCGATGCAATGACCGCCGACGAGACCCGGCGTGAACGGCAGGAAGTTCCATTTCGTGCCGGCGGCTTCGAGCACGTCGTGCACGGAGATGCCGAGCCGCTGGCAGATCGCCGCGACCTCGTTGACGAAGGCGATGTTGATGTCGCGTTGGGCGTTCTCGATCACCTTGGCCGCTTCCGCGGTCTTGATGTCGCGCGCGACGTGCACGCCGGCCGAGGTGATCGCCCCGTAGAGCGCGGCCAGGCGATCGGTCACGGCCGGCGTCTGGCCGGCCACCACTTTGACGATGCGTTCGACCGTATGCTCGCGATCGCCCGGATTCATCCGCTCCGGCGAATAGCCCAGGAAGAAGTCCTCACCGCACCGCAGGCCTGAGGCGCGCTCCAGGGCCGGGCCGCAGATGTCTTCCGTCACGCCGGGGTACACGGTGCTTTCGAAGACGACGATGGCCCCGCCGGCGAGATGGCCACCGACGACGTCGCAGGCGCCCAGCAAGGCCGTCAGGTCGGGCTGATTGCCCGCATCGACCGGCGTCGGCACGGTGACGATGAAGATGTCGACGCCCGCCAGGTCGTCGGCATTGCTGCCGAGCGCCAGGCTGCTCGCCCGCAGCACGCCGTCCGCGACTTCGCCGGTCCGGTCGTGGCCGGCGGCCAGTTCGTCGACGCGGCCCGTGTCGATGTCGAACCCGACGACCCGGTTCTGCCGGGCCAGGGCGACAGCCAGCGGCAGACCGACATAGCCCAGGCCGATGACCGCCACCTTCTCGCCCGCGATCGTCATCGCCACGTCGCCCGCCGGTACGGCTCAATCACGGGCAAAATGCTCCCGCACATACTCGACCACCTGGTCGACTGACGATTCGACCGCTTGTCCGGCGGTATCGACCACCAGTTCCGATTGCTCCGGCGCCTCGTAGGGCGCCGAGATACCCGTGAAGTCCGGAATCTCGCCGGCCCTGGCGCGGCGATACAGGCCACGCGGATCGCGTTGCTCGCAGGTTGCCAGATCGGCCTTGATGTAGACCTCGTGGAAGAACCCCTCCGCCGCCTTGCGCGCCCGGTCGCGATCCGAGCGGTAAGGCGAAATGAACGCGGTGACGACGAGGAAGCCGGCCCGCGCCATGAGCGCCGCGACCTCGCCGACGCGGCGGATGTTTTCCGCCCGGTCTTCCGGCGAGAAGCCCAGATCCGCGTTCAGGCCCTGGCGGACGTTGTCGCCGTCCAGCACGTAGACCTGGTAGCCGAGATTGAACAGGCGGCGTTCGGTCGCCACCGCGACGGTCGACTTGCCGGCGCCGGACAGGCCGGTGAACCACAGCACACCGCCGCCATGGCCGTTGCGCCGTTCCCGGGCTTCGGCGGTGACGCCGTGCTCGACCCGGGTCACATTGGTGGCGCGGCGCAGGTTGAGCCGCCGCTGATCGGCGTAGCCTTCCATCGAGACGATGCCGCCGCCGGCGATGTCGTAGCCATCGACCAGCACGAACCGGCCCGTCGCCGGCACGTCGGCGAAATCGTCGAGGGCCAGCATGTCGTCGCTGCGCATGGTGATCTCGGCCACGGCGTTGCGCTCGACCGTTTGCGAGGGATGGCTGGAGAGATCGCCGGTGTCGATCACGTGGTCCACCGACTGCACCGTGACCATGCTTTCCCGGGTGTTCAACTTCAGCTTGTAGCGGCTGCCCGGCAGCAACGGCGTCCGGCCCAGCCAGAACAGGCGGGCCCGGAAGACATCGCTCTGAACCGGCGGCTGGCCGCCATGGCTGGCGATGTCGCCGCGCTCGACGAAGACCTGCTCTTCCAGGGTGATCCCGACTGCCTCGCCGGCGCTCGCGCGGGTCGGCGCCGTCGCCACGCTCCAGGCCTCGATGCTCTTCACCCGGCCGCTGTGATTGGACGGCGAGAACACGATCTCGTCGCCCACCTGCAGCGTGCCGGTCTCGATCCGCCCGGCGATGATCCGGCGCGCGTCGAAGCGATAGACGTCCTGGACAGGGAACCGCAGCGGCAGGTCCTCGGCGACGGTGACCGGCTCGAACGCGTCCAGGGCTTCCAGCACGGTGGGTCCGTCATACCAGTCCATGCTGGCGGCGCGGCCGGCGATGTTGTCGCCCTCGCGGGCGGAGACCGGGACGATATAGGTCGGCGTGACGCCGATGTCGGCCAGGTAGTCGCGGATCTCCCGTTCCACCTCGCGGAAGGCCGCTTCCACGTTGCCGACCAGGTCCATCTTGTTGACCGCCACCGCGATCTGCCGGACCCCGAGCAGGTGCAGCAGGTAGCCGTGGCGCCGGGACTGCTCCTTGACGCCTTCGGCGGCGTCGATCACCAGCAGCGCCGCGTCGCTCGCCGCCGCGCCGGTGACCATGTTCTTCAGGAATTCGCGGTGCCCCGGCGCGTCGATGATGACGTAGCCGCGCTTGGCGCTGCGGAACCAGATCTGCGAGGTATCGATGGTCACGCCCTGGTCGCGTTCGGCCTGCAGCGCGTCCATCAGGAAGGCCCATTCGAACGGCATCCCGCGCCGTTCGCACATGGCCTTGATGGCTTCGTACTTGCCCTCCGGCAGGCTGTCGGTGTCGTGGAACAGGCGGCCGACCAGGGTCGACTTGCCATGGTCGACATGGCCGACAATCGCCACTTTCAGGTTTGCGTCGTCGCGGTCGGTCATGGACGAGACGCCCTACATGTAGCCGTCGGCGCGCAGACGCTCGAAAGCGTCCTCTGCCTCGTGGTCCATGGCCCGGCCGGCACGCTCGGCCACGCGGGTGATGCGCAGTTCCTCGATGATCGCTTCGATGCTGTCGGCGGTGCTGTCGATCGGCGCGGTGATGTCCTGGTCGCCGAGCGAGCGGTAGCGCTTGCCGTCGCGGGCAAAATAGAGCGGCACCGTCGGGATGCCCTCGCGCAGGGTGTAGAGCCAGATGTCGATTTCCGTCCAATGCAGCAGCGGGTGGATGCGGACGTGCGTGCCGGGCGGGAAGTCGGTGTTGAACTGGTTCCAGAACTCCGGGGGCTGATCCTTCACGTCCCAACCGCCGCGAAGGTTGCGCGGCGAGAAGTAGCGCTCCTTGGCCCGCGTGCCCTCCTCGTCGCGCCGGATGCCGGCGAAGATGCCCTCGAAGCCTTCCCGGTCGAGCATCGCCTTGAGGCCTGCGGTCTTGCGCGCCGCCGAGCGCGCCGCCGGCGGCAGCGTTTCGTCCATCTCCTCGACCGGCGGGCAGTCTCCCAGCAACAGCTTCAGGCCCCATTCCTCGGCATAGCGTTCTCGGAACGCGTACATTTCCGCGAACTTCTTGCCGGTGTCGATGTGCACCACCGGGAACGGCACGTGGCCGAAGAACGCCTTGCGCGCCAGCCAGATCATGACGTTGGAGTCTTTGCCCAACGACCAGAGCATGGCGAGGTTGTCGATCCGGTTGAAAGCTTCGCGGAAGATGAAGACGCTCTGGGCCTCGAGGCTGTCGAGATGATCCATGGCCGCCGGGAACCTCGTCTGATCTTTCTTGCCAGCCCGCCCGCGCCGCGGGCCGGGCAACCTCGAGCCGGCCGGCACATCGCCCCAACCATGGCGATAAGTCAAGCCGATTGTCGCCTGCTCGCGGGGTGCCGGAAACCGCAGGATCAGCAGGCAACCGAGACGCGGCGGCGCCCGGCCAGAGCCTTGGAGGCCGGCAGGTCGAGCCCCCGGCCGGAACGGGCAGCCGGTCTAACCGGGGTCAGATAGCAGCATTTCGGCAAGCCGGAGATCGAACTCAGTATCGATGTTGGCCACCGGGCCATCGATCACCAGGGCGCCGGTGCGCCGGCCCTTGATGGTCTTCTGCTCCAGCAGGCATGACCGGGTGATGACGTAGGCGATGCCGTTGCGGTGGTACACCGGCGTAAGCTGCTGGCGGGCGATGATGTTCGCCCCGGCCGGATCGTAGTAGTCCATCGCCCCATGCGCATCGATGGTCAGCTGCTTGAGCGGATGGCCCTTGCTGTCGGTCTCGCTGACCGTCCAGACGGCGTCGAGGTCGTCGGCGATCAGTTGCCGGATCGCGTCGCGCACATGCTCGGGCCGCCGGCTCGGCGAGGTCGGCTGCAGCATGACGACGAGGTCGTATGCCCGGCCCTCTTCCTGTTCGACGGCCAGCAGCGCGTGGGTCAGCACGTCCCAGTCGCCGATGCGGTCGCCGGCGATCTCGGCCGGCCGCAGGAACGGCGCCTCCAGTCCGGATTCCACCGCCACCCTGGCGATCTCCTCGTGATCGGTCGAAACGACGGCGCGATCGACGAAATCGAGCTGCCTGACCACCGCGCCCGCCATCGCCACCAGCGGGACGCCATGGATGGGACGCAGGTTCTTCAGCTTGATGCCCTTGCTGCCGCCGCGCGCCGGCACCACGACCAGGATGCGCCGCCCCTCAAGCATGGCCGATCCCCCAGGACGCCAGGTGGCGGGCAAGATCGCCCGGCTCACGCACCTCGAAGAACCGGCAGCCGACGCCCACCGCCGCGGCCGCGTCGCTGACGCCGTCTCCGACCATCGCCACGTCCTCGGTGGCGAGGCTGTGTTCGCCCATGATCGCCGCCAGGGTTTCGGTCTTGTCGTGCGGATGCCCGAAGACGCCATGGAACAGCGGCGCCCAGCCGCGCCCGTTCACCAGCTCCTGCAGCGCGTCGTGCGGCGTATTGGAGACCAGGTAGACGAGACAGCGCCGGTGCAGCTCGGTCAGCAGGGCCGTCGCCCCGGGATGCTCGGGGCAGGCCTGCACGGCCCGCAGCGCCGCCTCGCCATACGCCGCGATCCGCCCCGCGGCATCGCCGTGTGCCGGCAATTCCAGGCCCCGGGCCGACATCTGCGCCGTCATCCGCGGGATCACGTCGTGCCGGGAGCCGTCCGGATCCGCCGCCAGCACCGCGTCGATGACCGCCGCGTAGTCGGGTCCGGCGGGGAATATGTCGAAGAAGGCCTTTCGCTTGGCCGGCGCGGAAGCAACGAGGGTGCCGTCGAAATCGAACACCGCCGCCTTAAAGCGCATGCTGCGACCGGAAGTACGCCAGCCAGTTGTCGACGTTGGTCTTGCGCTCCGCCCGTTCCATCTTGGCGATCTGCGGATCTTCGTAGAAGGAATCGTTGTTGTAGTGCGTCGTCGACACTTCCTCGAAGATCACGCCATCCAGGGTATGGAACTTGTGCCAGGCATCGGGTTCCACCAGGAAGGTGTCGCCGGGCACCAGCCGCACCGGATCGCCGTCCTTGGTCACCTCCAGATCGCCATCGAGCAGCTGGAAGGTCTCTTCCTTGCTCTTGTGGAAATGATACGGGTGCTTCTGCCGCGGCAGCATGACGATCAGCTTCTTGGCGTAGCTACGATTGATGCAGGTGATGATCACGGCGCCGAACTCGCGGAACCGGCGCAGGCCATAGTGGTGCGAGATCTCGATCGAGGCGTCCTCGTTGATGCGCACGTTGGCCCGGTTCAGCATGCCGCGGACCTGCAGCATGATCTGGTAGATGAGCTGCTCGTCGTTGTCGCCGCCGCCGGCCAGGGCCGCCGGCAAAGCCGCGTTGGCTTCGTAGGCCTGATCGGCAACGACGCCGCGGCGCCAGTCGTCGCTGAGCAGCTGGCCGTCCTGGACCGGCATGGCGAAGAACACGTCCTCGCGGGAGATCTTCTCGCCTTCGGCGACCGCCCGACGGACGTAGACGCCCCGCTTCAGGTCCGTCAGCGTGCTGGTTTCGTCGAGCGAGGCGGGCACGCGTTCGACCGCGCCCAGCATGTCGCGCGCCTGGCCATAGGCCGCCAGCCAGTGCTCGAGCTGCTCGGGCGTCGAGGAATAGGCGTTGAGCGAATACTGGTCCGTGTTCAGCCCGACGTGACGCTCGAACAGCCGCGCCCCCTTGGCGTAGGCGATCTGGATCGCGCTCACGTTGTCCTGGTCCTCGTGCGTCGACCAGCCGATGGGGATGCCCGGGTAGCGCTCGATCAGCGCTCCGACCTGGTTGAGCTGCAGCTTGTCGTCGGGCGTCGGATACAGCGCCACGCAGTGCATCACCGCGAAGTTGACCCGCTCGCATTCGAGGAAATTCACCAGCCAGTCGACCTCGTCCAGACGCAGGCCGGCGGTGGACACGACGACCGGCTTGTTGACGCTGGCGATCTTCTCCAACAGCGGCCGGTCCGCGGCCGAGCAGCTCGCCACCTTGATGATGTCGAGCCCCATGTCGCAGATGACGTCGACCGATTCCTCGTCGAACGGGGTGCACATGGCATACATGCCCTGCTCGCGGATGAAGTCCGCCAGCTCGGCGAACTTGTCCATGGGCATGCGGGTCTCGCTGAACCGCTTGATGAACTTGATGTCGGTGCGGTCCTGGAAGTCCGGGTGGATGAAGGTATCCAGCTGGCGAAACTGGAACTTCAGGGCGCCGCGGACCCCGGCCGCGCGGTTCACCCGGCCGACTTCGCCGATGATCCGCTTGGCATGTTCGATGTCGCCTTGATGGTTGTTCGCAAGGTCGTAGATAAACAGGTTACTGAGTTCAAAAGGCTTCATCATCGCATGCCCTGGGGACTCTAAGAGATTGCTTCCGGAACGTATCCGGCGGCCCAATCGATTGCAACACGGCGCCCCAAAGCATGCGCCTTGAAGGCGGCGGCGATCACCAGCATGGTCTCCAGGCCGCGTTGCAGCGATATCGGCGAGTCGGTGACGCTGCCGTCGAGCACGCCGGCGAGGTGCTCGACCTCGACCTTGAAGTCGTCGGCGCGGGTCTTCGGCAGCAGTTCGCATTGCGGTTCGCCGCCCTGTTGCCCGTGGATCACCGCGTCGGCGTCCGGCCGGTAGTTGACGTGCCATTCCACGAAACCGTCGCGGGCCTGGATCCTGGCGCTCTTTTCGGTCGGCGCGGTGACGACATCCTGGATCACGTCGCCGACCAGCCCCTGCTCCGTCTGCAGCGTGAGGATGCACAGCCGGTCGTATTCGGCCTTGCCGTCGACCACCATGTCCATGATGCCGCCGACCTCGGCGACCCGGCCGGCGCCCAGCAGGTGGGCGAAGTGCTGCCAGATGTTGATGGCGTGCGAGTGTTCGCCGCAGGCACCACCGCCGCGGCTGGAAAAGCCGAGGTAGGTGTCCTCCGGCCCGGACAGCCAGGGATGGGCGTTGAAGATGCCGCCCCAGTGCTCGCGCGTCCGGGCCGAGATCGTCTCGGTCGGCCCGAAGTCGTGCTCGCGCAGCAGGCGTTCGGCCAGCACGGTATTGCCGCCCAGGGTGTGGTTGTAGCCGACGCCGACGAACAGCCCCATTGCCTCGGCTTTCGCCCACAGCTCCTGGCAGCCCGCCAGGTCGGGCGGCGCCAGCGGTTTCTCGATCACCAGGGCCCGCGGGGCGCAGGCGTCGAGCACCTCCAGCGCGAGCGGGATGTGGCTGTCGGGCGGCGTGCCGATGAACACGCAATCCGCGGGATCGGCCATCGCCGCCCGCGAATCCTTGAGAACGATCTCCGGATCCCAGGCGCCATAGCGCTGGGGATAGATACTCTCGCGCGAGCGCTCCAGCGCCGCCGGGTCGATGTCCGTCAACGTCACGCCCCAGCCCTGCGATCTGGCGGCGTGCGCCAGGTGGTTGCCGATCGATCCGGCACCGAAAATCTTCACCGTGTACATAAGCCGTGCCCGTGTTTGGTTTTTGTTGAGGGCCGGGCGACCGCCCCGGCCCTGGCTTGGCGGCACCCGCCCATCGCCGGCGCCGGAGCGCCACCATAAGGCCTGCACGGGCAAGACGCACCAGCCTTCCTGCGGGTTCCGGCGCGGGACCCGGGGGCATGGGCCGCCGACCGGCGGGAGGCAACAAGGTCATGGACATCCGCCAGCGGAGGCAATAGCGTCCCGGCCTCGAGTACCGACCAAAGCCGTTGCCGGACGTGACACGGATGCCAGCCTATCTTTCCGACGACCTGGTCAACTTGCGCGGCATGCTGCGCGAGGATCTGCCGCTCTATCGCACCTGGATCGACAATCCGCAGGTGACCTACTACATGGAGATGGGCTGGAAACCGTTCAGCGACCACGACCTGGAGAACACCTACGCCGAAGCGACCCAGTCGCACACCGACGTCGTCATGGTGATCGAAAACAAGGCATCCGGACAGGCGATCGGCACCACCGGGCTCTACCTGATCAACTGGCCCGGCCGGCGGGCGCAGTTCCGCATCATGATCGGCGATCCGGGCAGCTTCGGTAAGGGCCTGGGCACGGCCGCGACCCGGCTGATCGTCGGCTACGGCTTCGAACGCCTGAACCTGGAGACGATCTACCTCGGCGCCAACGAAGAGAATCCCGGCGCCATCAGGGCCTACGAGAAGGCCGGCTTCAGCCATGACGGCGTGCAGCCCAATTTCATCTACAACAACGGCCGCTACTACAACGCGGTCATGATGAGCATCGTGCGGGCGGACTACTTCGCGTCGAAAGACGGGCCCGAACCGTCGCGCTGAGGCTGACCGTCCCGAACCGCAACCCAGAAGCCGACGAATGAGCGCTGGTCAGCCGCCACTCAAAGTCGGAATCGCCGGTCTCGGCCGGGCCGGTGCCCTGGCACCTGCGGTGCCGGCGCCAGCCGGCGGCGAACCGGTGATCCGCAATCACCTGGCAGCCGTCGTCTCGACCCCGGCGTACGAGATCGCAGCGCTGGTCGAGCCGGACCGGGAGCGCCTGAACCAGGCCGTCGGTCTTTATCCAGCCGCCGGCAAGGCCAGGGCTTACGACGCACTCGCCGACCTGCCGGCAGGCGAGCTCGATGTGCTGATCCTGTGCACGCCCACCGACAGCCGCCGCCAGGACGTCTTGACGGCATTGTCGCGTCGACCCCGGCTGCTGGTGGTGGAAAAGCCCTTGGCCGCGGATACCGATACCGGCGAAGCGCTGCTGCAGGCCGCGGCGGCGGCCGGATGCGCGCTGCGGATCAACTTCAACCGACGCTTCGACGGTCCGATCCAACGATTCTGGGGCGCGATCGGCGGCGCGCCGAACGCGGCCTTGTGCCGCTACACCACGGGGCTGATGAACTACGGCAGCCATATGGTCGATCTGCTGACGTACTGGTTCGGTCCGGTCCGCGCCGTCCAGGCCATCGGCGCCAGCAGCAGCGACGCCGACCCGCTGATCAGCTTCTCATGTCAAATGGACGCCGGCTGGCCGGCCCACGTCCTGGCCCTGCCAGGGGTCGCCTACGATCAGTTCGAGATGGAGTTCTATCTGCCGGACGGCTGCGCCAGGCTGGTGAACAACGGCGTGGACAAGCACTACTACCGTATCAGCAGCGACTTGTACTATCCGGGCTACGCGCATCTCAGCGAAGCGCCCGAGTACCGCGACGCCACGCCGACCGGCGGCTTTGCCGAGTTCCACCGGCTTGCGGCTTCGGCCCTGCACGCAAGCACCGATGTCCCCGGTTGCACGGGGTCGGAAGCTCTGGCAAATCTTCGGTTGTTGGAGGCCGTTCGCGAGTCCGCCGCTTCGGGTGGCCGCGTGGTCCAACTGCCGGCGGCAGCCGGCCCCAGCTCAGCGGAGTAAGCGATGTCCTCATCCGATCTACCGGCGCTGCTTGGCGGCACCCCGGTCAATGCCACACCGCTTCCGGCCTACAACTCCATCGGCGAGGAAGAGAAAGCGGCAGTGCTGGAGGTACTGGAGAGCGGCCAGCTGTCCGGCTTCGCCGCCCAGCCGAACGACGAGCATTTCGGCGGCAAGTATGTCACCGCGCTGGAGGCCGACTATTGCGCCAGGTTCGGCGTCAAGCACGCGGTGGCGGTCAACTCGGCGACCTCCGCCTTGCACGCGGCGGTCGCGGCGACCAACGCCGGTCCCGGCGACGAAGTGATCGTGCCGCCCTACACCATGACGGCGAGCGCGACCGCGGCGCTGTTCACCGGTGCGGTACCGGTGTTCGCCGACATCGACGACGAGATCTTCTGCATCGATCCCAAGTCGGTCGAGGAACGCATTACCCCGCGCACCAAGGCCATCATGGCGGTCAACCTGTATGGTCATCCCGCCCCGCTGTTCGAGCTCAAGGCGCTGGCCGACAAGCATGGCCTGTATCTGATCGAGGACAACGCGCAGGCCCCCGGCGCCTCGATCGACGGTCGCCTCGCCGGCACCGTCGGCGCCGCCGGCATCTTCAGCCTGAACCGGCACAAGACCATGCAGTGCGGCGAAGGCGGCATCCTCATCACCGATGACGACGCCATCGCGGAGAAGGCCCGCCTGGTGCGCAACCATGGCGAAGTCCTGGTCGACGCCCTGGGCATCGACGACATCGTCAACACCGTCGGCCTCAACTACCGCATGCCGAACATCGAAGCGGCGATCGCCCGCGCCCAGCTGGCCAAGCTCGATCAGCTGACCGAACCGCGCGTCCGCCTGGCCGGGCGTCTGCGCGAGGGCCTGGCAGAGCTCCCCGGCATCACGCCGCCGGTGGTGCGGGACGGCTGCACCCACGTCTACTACTTCTTCACCATGCGCTACGACAGCCAGGAGACCGGCCTGCCGCGCGACCTGTTCGTCAAGGCGGTGCAGGCCGAGGGCTATCCGCTCAGCGCGGGCTACGTGAAGCCGCTCTACCTGGAGCCGCTCTACCAGCGGCAGATCTGCTTCGGCAAGGACGGCTTTCCCTTCAACCAGATCCCGCACAACGAACGGCAGAGCTACCAGCGCGGCATCTGTCCCGTGGTCGAGCGGCTGCAGGACAGCGAGCTGATCTGGACCAACATCATCTACCCGCCGCTGAGCGAGGACGACATGGACGGCTTCGTCGAAGCCTGCCGGAAGGTGCTGGCGAACCGGGATGCTCTGCTGGCCTCGCAGAACCGTCTGGCTGGATGACGCGATCGCCGCCGGTTCTGTTCGTGATCGCACAGCCCGGCGCCGCGGCCTATTTCCTGCCGCTCTGGCAGCGCTGGAGCGACGACCCGACGGCACCGGACTGGCGGTTGCTGATCGTCCCCGCGGCACGCCGCCACGTCGCCTGGCCGACGCATCGTGCGGACCGGCTGGTCGACCCGGCGACGGCCGAAGCGGCCGGCTTCGACGCCGCCCTGGCCGGCTGGCAACCGGCCGTGGTGGTCACCTCGACCAGCTACCATGGTTTGGAACGTGAGGCCGTGCGCTGGGCGAAGAACGCCGGGTCGCGGACGGTGCAGTTGATCGACGCCCACTACAACTATTGCCGGCGCATCGAAGCCAGCAACGTCGACGGCACCCGACCGGACGTTGTCATCGTCCCCGACCGCTTTGCCGCCGCCGAAGCGGCCGCCGACGGCCTGCCTGCCGACGGGGTGCGGGCGCTGGGCTATCCGGCCTGGGAGAGCGTGCCCGTGGCCGCCACGGCCGATCCGCGTCGGGCGCTGTTCGTCAGCCAGCCCATCTCAGACGATCATGCCGACAGCCTCGGCTACACCGAGCAGTCGGCGCTCGCGCTGGCATTGCAGGCCGTTGAGGGGGAGCAAGCGTTGTTCGACGAAATCCTGCTGGCCTTGCACCCGCGCGAGAACGCGGACCGGGTCCCCACGCACCCCCGGCTGCGCCTCGTCGACACGGCGCAGCAGGGCCTGGCGCAGGCCGGCACCGTGCTCGGCATGTTCTCCTCATTCCTGGTCGATGCCGTCCTGGCCGGGCGCCGGGTTGTCAGCCTGCAGCCCGAGGCGAAGGGAACCGACATGTGCATGCTCAGCCGGCACGGCTTCATTTCGCGCGCGGGCAGTCTGCACGACCTGCGGCACGCCATGGCAGCGCCACCACCGGATGCCGGGTCCCTGCGCCAGGCCTACACCGGCAGCCTCGACCGGGTCGATGCGTTTCTGCGTGGAGCGGCGGCATGAAGGTGTTCGGCCTGATCCAGGCGCGCATGGCCTCGTCCCGCCTGCCAGGCAAGGTCATGATGCCGTTGGCCGGAATTCCCCTGTTCCTGCACATCCACGCGCGCCTGCAGCGCGTTCGCGGCATCGACGGGGTGATCCTGGCGACGACCGCCGATGCCGCCAACGACCCGATGACCGAGCTTGCCGAACGACACGGCTTGCTCGTCGTGCGCTGGCCGCAGGAGGACGACATCGTCGGCCGGCTCAACGCGGCCTGTCGCCACAGCGACGCCGATGCCCTGCTCAAGGTCAACGCCGATTGCCCGCTGATCGACCCGATGGTCGTGCAGCAGGTGCTGGACGAGTTCCTGGCAGCCGATGACGCCGACTTCGCCAGCAACAAGATCGAGCCGTCGTTTCCGCTCGGCTACAGCGTCGAGCTTGTCAGCGCCCGGGCGCTGCGCTGGTGCGACGCCAATCTGGTCGACGACGAGGACCGGGAACTGGTGATCAAATGGATCATGGACCGGCCGGAGCAGTTTGCCGCGGTCTCCGTCCGGTCCGCGGTCGACCGCAGCGATCTCGACCTGACGGTGGACACGCCCGAGGACTTCGCCGAGGTCGCCGGGATTTTCGATGCGCTGTTCGCCAAAGACCCGCACTTCGGCCTCGCAGACGTCCTGGAACTGCTCGACAAGCACCCCCGGTGCTGACCGGCGCAGCCAGGCGGCCGGCACGGAAATCGCTTCTTGCCAATCGCGTCTGATCCGCTACAACGCAGGCCAGTAACCGACCCTGGCAACCGGATGTAGCGATGACAATCAAGGACCTTGGCGCCTCGGCGTCCCCCCTGCTGCGCAAGGCGACGCCCAGTTTCGTGTTCAGCGGCCTGCGCAGCGGTTGGCATGGGGCCGTCCGCGCGATCGACAAGGCGGACGAGGCCAGGGTGGCATTCTCCTACCTGTTGCATCGCGCCAAGGGCGGCACGTTCCAGACCTGGTACAACCAGACGCTGAACAAGTGGGCGAGCGACAGCAAGAACGCCGACATCGCCACCGCGCGCAAGGACCAGTTCCTGATGGAATCGGGGCAGGAAGACCTCGCCCTGATCAAAGAGTTCGGCCTGCTGCCGACGCATACGTTCCTGGAATGCGGCTGCGGCTGGCTGCGCGCCGCCAACTACTTCATCAACTATCTCGAGCCGGGCAACTACTTCGGCAACGACCCGGCCGGCGAACGCATCCGCATCGGCCGGCAGATCTTCGCCATCCGCAACATCGAGGAGCGCCAGCCGCAGTTCTTCGTCAACGAGGACAACTCGCTCGACTGGATGGAGGGCAAGAAGGTCGACTTCATCTGGTGCCATGCCGTTTTCGGCCACCTGCCGAACGATGACTGCGAAGACATCATCAAGCACATGCCCAAGGTGATGCATGAGGGCTCGGTCTTCCTGTTCACCTATAACCCGATCCCCGATGCCCGCGACGAGGACCCGACCGAGCGCGTCAAGGAGGATGTGCGCAACTTCCTGCAGCCGAGCGCCTTCTTCCGGCAGGTCTGCGAAAAGTACGGCATGACCTTCGAGGACCACCGCGACGTGGTGGCGAAATACAACACCTTCGGCGTAAAGGAAGGCCTGGGCGTGGCGCGCCTGCGCACCTGACGCGCCGCTGGCGCCGCCGTCAGCTGTCCAGGTCCAGCAGCAGCCGACGCAGCTTCGAGCCATCCGAAAGCGCCGACCGGTTGATCAGGCGATAGGCGCCGACACCCTCCTCTGCGCTCTCGTACTTGCTGGTGTAGCTGACGATCAGCACCAGCCGGGGCTTGCCTTCCGCCCGGCCACCGAAGTGGAAGCAGGCATATGGGTTGACCAGCATCGCCGAGCCGGCGGGCCCGGTGAAGGCGACCATGTCGGACGGCGACACGTGCTGCCAGAAGGCCTCGTCGGCAATGCGGCCGCTCTGGTGCTGCAGCGAGCGATTGGCGGCGCGGGACTTGTCGCCGGGCAGGAAGGTGAACGGGCCGGTGACCTGGTCGATGTCGCGGATCGCCACCACCAAATGCAGCTGCCGCGGCGTGTTGATGTCACGGTGGATGTTCTGCGGCCCGCTGCGCTCCTTGTTCACCGGCGTGTACCAGAAACTGACGTTGCCGAGCACCGGTGCCTCGCCGATGTACTCGGCCGCCATCGCCACGTATTCCGGCTGACAGACGATGTCGACGATCGGTTTCAGCTCTTCCGGCGATGGCGCCGCCGGTCCTTGCGGGGTGCGATCGAAGGCAATGACCTCGGAAGGCACCTTGTTGCGGGCGAGCACCTCTTCCCGCTTGCGCTCGAACAGGTCATCGCAGTACTGCACCAGCTCTTGCAGGCGTGGCAGGCTGCCCGCCGGCAGCACGAGGTAGTCGTCTTCCCGCGGCACCTTCAGGGCCGCCTGCCTGGCCAGCGCCGTGGCCTGGCTGCGGCGCCCGAGATAGGCGAACGGCTCGCCGGCGATTTTGCACCACCGGGCCAGGCGATAGCTCGAGTCGGCGCCGAAGCCGGCGCGCCGGAACAGCGAGATAAGCGCCCGGCCGGCGCCGGCCTCACTGCGCTGCTGCCGAAAAGTCCGAACCTGCCTCAGGCCACCAGCGACACTCACCATTCCACGTCAACCTTTCCGCAACCAGTCCATCGTTTTCTTATATCAGCGGTGGCAGCCTGCCAACGCCGCCGGTCGGCTTGACACTATGCCGCAGAGCCGATATCGAGAACCGACGCTCCGGGGGAACCGCTTTCACCCGGACTACGGCAGTATGGAAGAAGCTGCCACCGGGACCCGAAGACGGGGCCCTGCCATGCAAACAGCCCTACACAGTTCGCCACGGCACGGTGCCGCCGTCAGCGGCCTGTCGTCGATCCCGCGGCAAGACAAAGCAATCCGGTCAACGACAACATGATCAACCTCGACGATGCCGCGGTCCTGGTGACCGGCGGCACGGGTTCCTTCGGCCAGCGCTTCGTGCGGACGATCCTCGAGTCGCAGAACCCACGCCGCGTCATCATCTTCTCGCGCGACGAGATGAAGCAGTACGAGATGGCGCAGCAGCCATGGCTGGGTGACGACAAGCGCGTGCGCTTCTTCATCGGCGACGTGCGCGACCGCGACCGCCTCGAGATGGCGATGCGCGACGTCGACTATGTCGTCCACGCCGCCGCCCTGAAACAGGTGCCCGCGGCTGAATACAATCCTTTCGAGTGCATCCACACCAACGTGCTGGGGGCCGAGAACATCGTCCAGGCGGCGATCCGCAACGACGTTCGCCGGGTCATCGCCCTGTCGACCGACAAGGCCGCCAACCCGATCAACCTGTACGGCGCCAGCAAGCTCGCCTCCGACAAGATCTTCGTTGCCGCCAATCACCTGAGCGGCCGGGACGGACCCCGCTTCGGCGTGGTGCGTTACGGCAACGTGGTCGGCTCCAGGGGCAGCGTGATTCCGTTCTTTGCCAAGCTGATCCGCAATGGCGCCGGCTCGCTGCCGATCACCGATCCCCGCATGACCCGGTTCTGGATCACCCTGCAGCAGGGCGTCGACTTCGTGCTGTCCAGCCTGGAGATCATGCACGGTGGTGAGATCTTCGTGCCGAAGATCCCGAGCATGAAGGTGACCGACCTGGCCCGCTGCATGGCGCCGGACCTGCCGCACGAGATCGTCGGCATCCGGCCCGGCGAGAAGCTGCATGAGGTCATGGTGCCCGAGGACGACAGCCGGACGACGGTCGAACTGCCGCACGGCTACGTGATCCAGCCCGCCTTCCGCTGGTGGTCCGACGAGGTGCTGACGACCAACGGCGCCAACCCGGTTCCGGTCGATTTCCGCTACGCTAGCGACACCAACACCGAATGGCTCGACGACGCCCGCCTCGAGGAACTGCTCGAGAGCCTCGACCACTAGGCCGGCGTTCGCGCCGGCTAGCTGCCAGCACAATGTCCACAGAACTTCCAACTCTGCCCTACGGGCGGCAGCAGATCGACGACGACGATGTCGCCGCCGTCAGTGCCGTGCTGCGTGGCGACTGGCTGACTACCGGGCCCGCGGTGGCCGCCTTCGAGCAAGCCCTGGCGGAACGTGTCGGCGCCAGGTACGCCGTCGCCTGCTCCAGCGGCACCGCGGCGCTTCATCTCGCGGCGCTGGCGCTCGAGTTGGCGCCGGGTCAGCGGGCGGCCGTGCCCAGCCTTACCTTCGTCGCCACCGCCAACGCTGCCCGCTACGCCGGCGCCGATGTCAGCTTCGCCGACTGCGATCCGGACACCGGCCTGATGCGCGGCAACGACCTGCAGCGTCTCCTCACCGGGCCGCAGGGCAACGCGATTACCGCGGTGTGCCCGGTTCATCTCGCCGGGCAGGTCGCCGATTTGCCGGGCATCGCCGCGCTCGCCCGCAACCGCGGCCTGAAGATCGTCGAGGACGCCAGCCATGCCATCGGCACCAGCTACCGCGATCCCGACAACGGCGAGTGGGTCGCCGTCGGCAGCTGCCGCCATTCCGACATCACCGTGTTCTCGTTCCATCCGGTCAAGACCATTGCCATGGGCGAGGGCGGCGCGCTTACCACAAACGACCCCGCGCTGTATGAGCGCCTGTGCGAGCTGCGCACCCACGGCCTGACGCGCGATCCAGCGCGGTTCGAGCAGCGCCAGCACGCCTTCGACGCGGACGGTGCCGCCAATCCCTGGTACTACGAGCAGCAGGCGCTCGGCTTTAACTACCGCGCCAGCGACATTCACTGCGCGCTGGGGCTCAGCCAGCTGGCCAAGCTCGACCGGTTCGTGGAACAGCGCGCCGCGCTGGTGCAGCGCTACGACCGGCTGCTGGCGGATCTGGCGCCGACGCTGCGCCCGCTGGCGCGGCGCGGGGACTGCCGCCCGGGCTGGCACCTCTATGTCGTCCTGATCGATTTCGCCGCCCTGGGCCGGGAGCGGGCGGCAGTGATGCGCGAACTCCGGGAGTGCGGCATTCTCTCGCAGGTCCACTACATTCCGACCCATCGCCAGCCCTACTACCGGCAGCTGTACGGCGACCTGACGCTGCCGGGGACCGACGCCTACTATGATCGCGCCCTCAGCCTGCCGCTGTTTCCCGGCATGACCGAGCAGGACGTCGACCGCGTCGCCCTGGCGTTGCATGAGGTCGTCGCCGGCTCGGGTGCGCGTGCATCGTGATCCGGGCGATGCGGCGATAGCCGGCGAGCGAGCATGACCCAGCCCGACCACTTGAGCGAACCGACAGTCCGCGAACGCGCCGGCGAAGCGCCCGGCGAGATCGTCCCGGGCACTGCGGACACCGACCGGCCGACCACGTCCTCCGACGTGCCTTTCCTGGTCGAACAGAACGGCACGACCGCGCTGGCGGGCGACGGCTTCGTCTGGCCGGTGCGCTTTCCCGACATCAGCGGCGGGCTCGAGACCCAGGCCGACCGCTATCCCGCACTTGCGGCCAGCCTCGACGACGTCGAGCTGCGAAATGTCGTGCTCGGCTCGATCTCGCTGCTCGTCGCCATGCAGACCTACCTGGAGGCGGCGGTCTATCTGCAGGCAGCAGCCGCACGCGGCCAGCGTTTCGTCGGCCTGCCGCCCGAGGCCGAGTTCCTCGATGGCGATGGCGATCTGGACACGCTGCCGCCGCCGTTCAGCAGTAGGGCGACCGCCGCCGGGCAGTCGCCGCCGCTCAGTCGCCTGCGGGAAATCAAGATCACCGCGCAATGGAACCGGTTGTCGGTACTGCGCGCCCTCTACGCGCCACAAATCGTCACCATCACGACGAACTCGCTGGTCAAGCAAGCCGCGCTCGCCGCAGAGCAGGCCGTGCGTTTTCGCTTCATCTGGAACGTGTTCAACGCCCGCAGGGAGCCCGGCCCCCACTACCGGATCGACTGCCGGCCGATCGCCGAGACTATCGCCGAACTTGCAATCGCTAGTGCGCTGGTGTCGGGCGGCTACGCCGATCGGCTGCGGCAGCTGGTGCGGCGCGAGGCGGAACTGGCTTTGTCGATCACGGCGGCGAACCTCTGCCGCCTAAGCGGCATGGCCGATCTGCCCGCCAACCTCTGGTCGGGCACGGGCGGCTACTACCCCAGCCGCCTGATCGGCCTGGAAGTGATGCGCCGCGGCGGCAGTGCGCGCCGCTTCGGTCATGGCCTGAACGCCGGTATCCTCTACCGGCACCAGAAACCCTTCCGCATTGCCGAACTGGCCGTTTCGAGCCAGTTCACGGTGCCGACCAAGGCTTTCGCCGAGCTGATGGACGAAGAGCGGGTCCTGGCGGAGACGCCGGAACCGTTCCGGCCCGCGATTCTGTGGGGCCAAGGCGACCCGCACTTCCGCATCGGCCAGCCTGGCCGCACGCGGGCAAGGCACAATGGCCGGCGACGCGTGCTGTACGCGCCGACGCCGCCGCGCGGCTTCCGCCAGTACCTGAGTCCACAGCTGCCGGACGCCGTGTACCGGAACTGGCAGTTCCGCCTGGTGCAGATGCTCGATCGCCTGCCCATCGATCTGGTCTGCACCCTGCACCCACGCGAACGCGAGGCGCGTGCCCAGCATCCGGCGGCGCGGTTCGCGGACGTCGCCGCCGCGGGATTCGAGGACCTGCTGCAGGACGCCGACGTGGTGCTGTTCGACTACCTGAAGTCCACCACGGTGGCGCTGGCGCTGCCGAGCGACAAGCCGGTGGTGGTGATCGATCTGGAGCGGCTCGCGTTTGAACCGGTGGCGCTGGCGCGACTGCAGGAACGATGTCAGATCATCAGCCCCGACTACGACGAACGCGGCCGCCCAGTCGTCGACCAACAGGAGCTCGAGGATGCGCTTTGCGGATCCCACGCGGCTCCTGACCCGGGCTACTTCCGGCGCCTGTATGTCGGCGACGGGAACTGATGCGGCCGCGGCGGTGCCGGCGGGGCTGCGTGCATGATCGTCGCCGTGCTCGGCCTCGGCTCGATTGGCCTGCGCCATGCCGCCAATCTGCTCGCGCTCGGCCATGACGTCATTGGCTTCGATCCATCACCGGACGCCCGCGACGCCCTGGTCCGGCTGCGGGCGCGCGCAACGGCGACGCGGCAGGAGGCGCTGGCTGGATCCGCGGCTGCGATCATCGCCTCGCCCAGCGCCCAGCACGCCAGCGACCTGCAGGCGGCGATCGAGGCCGGATTGCATGTCTTCATCGAGAAGCCACTGGCGCACAGCCTCGAGGGCATCGACGAGGTGCTACGCAACGCCGCGACGAAGGACCTCGTGGTGTTCGCCGCACTGAACCAGCGCTTCAACCCCGCGGTGACGGCGGCGCGCGAACTCCTGTCAGCGGGTCGGATCGGCCGGCCCTTGTGGGCCCGGCTGATCAGCTCCAGCTACCTGCCCGACTGGCGGCCACAGCAGGACTACCGCAAGGGCTATGCCGCCGACCCGCGGACCGGCGGCGTGATTTTCGACCTGGTGCACGAGTTCGACATCGCCACCTACCTGTTCGGACCTGCCCGCGCCGTGGCGGCGGCCGCGACGCGCACGGGCCGGCTGGAGATCGCCGCCGAGGACTGCGCCGATGTCGTGCTGCGTCATGACTCGGGTCTGCAGTCGAACCTGCATCTCGACTTCGCGACGTCCCCGGCATACCGACAGGTCGAGGTCGGCGGCGATGCCGGCCTGCTGGCCGTCGACGTCCGAGGGCGTTCGCTGATGGTCTATGACGAGAGCGGCGAGACCACCCTGGAGCAGCGTTTCGACAGCACTGCCGAGCAGGAGTATCGCGCCGAGATGACGCAGTTCCTGCGTTGCGTCGAAGGGCTCGAGACGCCGGCTTGCGAAGGCGACGAGGCCCTGGCCGTTCTGCGCCAGGTGATTGCCGCACGCGAACTCTGCGGCCTGCCGCAGGCATGACCGGGATCGTAGCGAGCCAGCCGCGAGCCCGCGCCGCCTTGGCGACGGGCAAGGCGTTCGTCGCACTGCGCTCGACCGGCTTTCGCCGGCGCCGCCACGCCGACCACAGGCTCCACCTCTTGCAAAGCTAAAGACACCTGCAGATGCAACCCGAAAACGCGGCCCGGCGCAGCCTGCGGCTGTTCTCCATCCTGGTGCGGAGACATCCCGGCTACGTATTCATCACCATTGTGCTGCTGTTGCTGTCGAGCACGTTCGAGGGCATCGGCATCGCCATGCTGTTGCCGCTGCTCGACGCCATCACCGGCTCGGGCGCCAGCAACAGCCCGATCGTGTCGTGGATCACCGGGGCATTGGAGGGGCTTGGACTGGAGCCGACGCTGGAGACACTCATTACCCTGGTCGTCAGCCTCGTCATCATCAAGGCCGCCTTCAGCCTTGTCACCCAATCGTTCATCGGCGTGGTTTTCGCTGACATAGGCGCCGATTTTCGTCACCGCATCGTTGCCTCCATGATGCAGGCCCGCTGGCAGCATTTCGTCTCCCTGCCAAACGGCCGCGTCGCGAGCGCGATCAGCAGTGAAGTCAACGTTGCCGCGAGCTGCTATGTCGCGATCATCAAACTCATCGCCAGCACGATCCAGGTTGCGGTGCAACTCGGCGTGGCGTGCCTCATATCGTGGAAGGTGGCCCTTCTGGGCTGCCTGCTGGGCGGCGCTATCGCACTGCTGAGTTCGCGCCTCGTGAGCCTGAGCCGGGTACTGGGCGAGAAGCGCACGCGGGGCATGGAGGGACTGTCCCGCCGGCTGCTGGAGGCGATCGGCGGGATGAAAGCCCTGAAGGGCATGGGGGCGGAAGACCGGTTCGTTGCCCTGTTGAACTGGGAGATCGGCAGCATCAAGTCGGTGACGCGGAATCTGTTCTTCCTCACCAACGCCATGCAGGTCATTCCGGAGCCGATCGCCGCGATCGTCGTCGGTGTCTCCCTCTATGTCTACATGCTGCACATGGGGGGCGGACTGGAGAGCTTTCTCGTCCTCGCACTGCTGTTGTCGCGGTTGATGCAGAGTGTCTCCAGCGTTCAGCAGAACTACCAGAAGATCGTTTCGCGTGAACCCAGCTTCTGGTTCGTCGAGAACATCATCAGCGACGCCGAAGGCTGGATCGAGAGGTCGAAGGGCACCAGGCCACCGAGCCTGGAGAAGGCGATCCGCTTCGACAAGGTTTCGCTCAGCTACGGCAACCACAGTGTCCTCAGCGACGTAGACCTGAACATCGAAGCCGGCAAGATCTGTGCCTTTGCCGGCCTGTCGGGTGCCGGCAAGACGTCGCTGGTTGATCTGGTCGCCGGGCTGCACGAGCCTGAAGCAGGCACCATCTATGTCGATGACGTGCCGTTGCAGGAAATCGACATGAAGCAGTGGCGTTCGCGGCTCGGCTACGTGCTACAGGAGACCTTTCTGTTCCACGAAACGATCAAGAACAACGTCACCCTGGGCGATCCGCTGCTGACCTCGGAGGATGCCGAGGCTGCGCTTCGCAAGGCCGGCGCATGGCAGTTCGTATCTCAACTCCCCGAACGAATGGAGACGGTCGTCGGCGAGCGGGGCGCCCGCCTCTCGGGCGGCCAACGCCAACGTATCGCCATCGCCCGGGCATTGGTACGCCAACCGAGCCTGTTGATCCTGGACGAACCGACGGTGGGCCTCGATCGGCAAACCGAACGTGAGATCTGCACCACGCTGGCAAATCTCGGTCAGGGGGTAACGGTCCTCGCGGTCTCGCATCAGCCCGCGCTGTTCGAAGTCGCCGACACGATCTACCAGGTTCGTGACGGCCACGTTTCGACCGTGGCACACCCGAATGTCGCCGTCGCCGCGACGGATCCTCTCGCCGATCTCGAGCCACAGGCCCAGGGCAGACCGGTTGCGTGAATTGCAGCGCGTCGAAAGGGCTTCGTGCCAAACCGCGACAACTGTCGGGGCGGATTGCCGGTCACCCGGCCTGCTCCCGCGCCGCCGGCCGCGACAAGACGACCGAGCTGATGGAGACGCCTTGATGGCAGATATGCTCGATATGACATCGCAGAACGTTCCGGGTGTACCGAGTGCCCCGTACGAGACCGTCGACGAAACCGTGTTTCCACTGCAGGCCGATCGTTGCGTCCCGCTCACGTCGATCGAGGCACCCAGGTTGAACTGTACGTTTCAAGCGCAGTTCTGCGAGTTCTCGAACATCGCCTTTCTGTCGCAGCGACCGAAGATCGAGTTCTACGAAGAGTTCTACGCCGGCACGTTTCACGAGAATCTCGAACAACGGCTCTCGCGCCTGCAGGAGAAAACCCTGAGAAGGTTCGCGATGATCGCCGATGTGATTGATACCTATCAGATCGACCTGCCCGCGCAACCAAGGATGCTCGATGTCGGCTGTGGCGCCGGGATCTTCGGCAAAGAGTTCAGGAGCAGGTTCGGCGGCAGCGTCTACGGCGTGGAACCAGACGACAATGCATCCGCAATCGCCGGTCGCAACGGGGTCACCGTTCTTGGCCGGTACCTGGGTGACGTCGCTGAAGAAACGCAGGCATTCGACGTCATTACGATGATTCACGTCCTGGAGCACATGCTCTACCCCAAGAAGGAGCTGCTCGAGATTCGGGAGTTGATCAAGCCCGACGGCAAGATAATCATCCAGGTTCCAGACCTGGACGCGGTGTTGTCACTGGGCCTGCATCATGTCTTCCAATACACGCCCAGAGCGGCAATGTTGTTGCTCAGGGAAGTCGGCTTGAAGGCAGTAGGCCTGATTTCGACACAGTGGCCGGACAGGAGAGGCAATCCCCGGCACCGCAAGAACCTTTCGATCGTCGCGACGCTTGACAGCGACACCACGCTTCCCGAGGTGCCGTTGCCGCCAGCGAAGAGCCTCGAACAAATCCGCAAGCAGCACGTCTATTGGCGACGATTCGGGAAGAAGTCGCGGATTATGAGGCGACTCGATCGCCTAGCATCAAGGTTCCGGCGACCATGACGCAGGTCTTTCTCTAGTTCTTAGTTCACCGCCATCGACAGTTCGCAGATGACGACCATCGCGGTTGTTCAGGCCCGCATGGGCTCCAGCCGGCTGGCCGGCAAGGTCCTCGAGGATCTGGGCGGCATTCCCGTGCTCGCCTGGGTCTGCCGTGCCGCGGCTGTCATCCCCGGCGTCCACAAGGTCGTCGTCGCCACCTCCCGGCTGGGCGGCGATGATGCCATCGAGGCCTGGTGTACGGTGGCCGGCATCGCCTGTTACCGCGGTTCCGAGGACGACGTGCTGTCGCGTTTTGCCGATATTACCAGTCAGGAACAGCCCGAGCTGGTCGTGCGGCTGACCGCGGATTGCCCGCTGCTCGACCCGCAGGTGTGCGGCCAGGTCATCGCCCTGTTGCGCCTGACCGGCGCCGATTACGCGACCAATGCGGATCCGCGCCGCTGGCCGGACGGCACGGACTGCGAGGTCGTCCGGGCCGCGGCTCTGCTCGAGGCGGACCGCCTCGCGGTGCAGCCGTCCGAGCGCGAACATGTCACGCCGTACGTGCGCAACCGGCGGCTGCGTTACCGGGTCGAGTCGCTGGCCTGTCCGATCCCGGGCCTGGGCGGCCAGCGCTGGACCCTGGACACGGCCGACGACCTGGCGTTCCTGCGGCGCCTGGTCGGATACCTGCCGACCACCGACCGACCGCCGTCGTTCCTGGAAGCCCTGGCCGCGGCCGAACAGGCAGGCGCTATCGAACCGATCACGGCTAGATCAGGCGCCGTTGTCGCGGCAGTTGCCGAGGCCACAACGCCGTCGGCGGCAGACAACCAGGGGCCCGACTACGCCCGGTCGAACGCGCTGCTCGAACGCGCGATCCGCACCATTCCCCTGGGCACCCAGACCTTCAGCAAGGCCTACACGCAGATGCCGGCCGGCGCGGCGCCGCTGTTCCTGTCGCACGGCCGCGGCGCCCGGGTCTGGGACGTCGACGGCAACCGCTATATCGACCTGGTCTGCGGATTGCTGCCCGTTGTACTGGGCTACTGCGACGCCGATGTCGACGAAGCGATCCAACGGCAGATGAACCACGGCATCAGCTTCAGCCTCGCCACCGACCTGGAGGCGGAGCTGGCGGAACGGCTGGTGTCGATCATCCCCTGCGCCGAGAAGGTCCGCTTCGGCAAGAACGGCACCGACGCCACCTCCGCGGCGATCCGCCTGGCGCGCGCCTTCACCGGACGCGACCGCGTAGCCATCTGCGGCTATCACGGCTGGCAGGACTGGTACATCGGCGCCACCAGCCGCGACAAGGGAGTGCCGCCGGCCGTGCGCGCGCTGACCCACCCCTTCCCTTTCGACGACCTGGTGGCGCTGGAACGGCTGCTGGTGTCGCATCGCGACGAGTTCGCCGCGGTGATCATCGAGCCGATGACGGCGGCAGAACCGGCGCCGGGCTACCTGGAGGGGTTGAAGGCGCTGACGCACGCGCATGGCGCCTTGCTGGTGTTCGACGAGGTGATCACAGGCTTCCGGCTGGCTCTGGGCGGAGCCCAGGAGCACTTCGGCGTCGCCCCCGACCTGGCCAGCTTCGGCAAGGCGATGGGCAACGGCATGCCGATCGCCGCGGTGGTCGGTCGGGCCGACGTGATGGCGGAAATGGAGGAGGTGTTCTTTTCCGGCACCTTCGGCGGTGAAACGCTGTCGTTGGCCGCGGCCATTGCCGTGATCGACAAGATGCGCCGCGAGCCGGTGATCGACACGCTGTGGCAGAAGGGCCGCCGGCTTGCCGAGGCCGTCGACGCCGAGATCGCCGCGCGCCAGCTCGATGACGTCATCAGGCTGCAGGGCAGCGCGCCCTGGACGCTGGTCTCGATCGCCGATCATCCCACAGCCCGCGCCGCCGCCATCAAGACCCTGTTCAAGCGGGAGATGCTCGCCACCGGCGTGCTGATCGGCGGCAGTCACAACGTCTGCTACGCCATGGACGACGCCGATCACGCCACCGTCGTCGCCGCCTATCGCGGAACGCTGGACACCATCGCCGAAGAACTGGCCTCGGGCGACCTGGAGCAGCGCCTTGGTTGCCCGCCGATCGAACCGGTGTTCGCGGTGCGCTGAGATCATGGTGCCGGTTCCCCAGCCCCCCGGAGACGGGGCGTGAACGCGACGTTCCGCTGCGATGCCACGGCAGCGATCGGCGGCGGCCACGTCTACCGTTGCCTCGTCCTGGCCGACGCGCTGGCGACGGCGGGCTGGTCCTGCGCGTTCGCGACGGCGGCCGAGAGCGGCAAGACGGTGCCCGAACTGAGCGACAGCGGCCACCGCATCGTCTGGCTGAACGAAGCTGGGCTGCAGGACCCCAGGGCACTGCCTGTCGAGCGAGAACAGCAGATCGATCTCCTGGTGGTCGATCACTACGGACTGGATGCCAGCTACGAACGCGCCGGCCGCGAGCACGCGGCCCGGATCATGGCCATCGACGATCTGGCCACGAGAGATCACGATTGCGACGTGCTGCTGGATCAGACCCTCGGGCGCCGGCCCGACGAATATGCCGGGCGGGTCCCAGCCGGCTGCCGGCTGCTGCTCGGCCCAAGCTTCGCGCTGCTGCGCACGCAGTTCGCCGATGCCCGTCGCAGCGGCAGGCCTGCCCGCCACGCCAACGGGCGCCGGCGGATGCTGATCAGCTTCGGTGCGATCGACGGCCGCAACCTCAGCGCCCTCGCCCTGCAGGCCGTGCTGCGGACCGGGCACGACCTCGAGATTGACGTGGTCATGGGCCCCGCCGCGCGCTCGCTGGCGGCGGTGCGGCGGATCGCCGACAGCCAGCCGGCGCGGATTCGCGTCCACGTGGGCGTCGCCGACATGGCGGCGTTGATGGCCGGGGCGGATCTCGCCGTCGGCGCCGGGGGAACCACCGCGTGGGAGCGCTGCTGCCTCGGTCTGCCGACCGTGATCATCGTCACCGCCGCAAACCAACGCCGGATCGCCGATGAGCTGGCAAACGCAGGCGCCGCCCTTGTTGCCGGCGAAGCCGGCGAGGTGACGGACGAGCGGCTTGCTGCGGTGATCTCTCGACTGCTGCAGACGCCGGAAACGCTGTTGCGCATGTCGCAAGCGGCGGCAGCGATCTGCGACGGCGAAGGCGCCCGGCGCGTCTGCCGGGAGCTGGGCAAGGCGGCATGAGCGGCATGGCGCCCCAGGACTGGTGGCAGCAGCCGCGCCGCGTCGCGGTGGTGATCGACAACCCGAGCTGGATCCTGCCGTTCGGTGAGCGGCTGGTAGATGCCGTCAGCGTCGGAGGCGACAGCGCCCGGCTGTTCCGCAGCTACGACGAGCTGGAGGCCGGCGAGGTGGCGTTCTTCCTCGGCTGCGTCGGCATCGCCGGTCCGGAGGTGCTGCGGCGGCACCGGCGAAACCTGGTGGTGCACGAGAGCGCCCTGCCCGAAGGCCGGGGCTTTTCGCCCCTCACCTGGCAGATCCTCGAGGGCCGCGACGAGATCCCGATCTGCCTGCTGGAGGCCGACAACGAAGCCGACGCCGGACCGGTCTACTATCGCGACATAATGCGCTTTACCGGGCACGAGCTGATCGACGAGATGCGCCGCATCCAGGGCGAGAAGACCATTGAGCTGTGCCTGCGCTTCCTGTCCGCGGCCGCGCCGCCCGTCGGCGGGCCGCAGCGCGGCCAGCCTTCGCACTACCGGCGACGCAAACCGGTCGACAGCCGTCTCGACCCGGAGCGCTCGCTCGCCGCCCAGTTCGAGCTGCTGCGGGTGGTCGACAACGCCCGCTACCCGGCCTTCTTCGAGCACCGTGGCTGCCGCTATCGGCTGACGATCAGCAAGGACGGCGATGTCTAGCAACGACACCGCCGGCCGGTCCCAGCCGCTGGAGAATGCCTACGAGGGGGTTGAGGCCGCCACCAATTTCGCCGATGCGGCGGAAGAGCAGCGCTACCGGCGCATGGTGCTGGAGAAGAGCCGGCATCATGCCGACTTCATCCGGCGCCACCTGGGCGAGCCCAGCTCCGTGCTGGAGGCCTGCTGCGGCAACGGCCGGCTGCTGATGGCGTTGCGCGGCCAGCACCGCGCCCTGTTCGGCTACGATCTGGCCGCCAGCCGCATTGCCTTCGCGCAGCGCTGGATCGAGGAAGAGGCTGCGGGCGATGTCGAGGTGTGGGTCGACGACAGCTGCCGGCCGTCGGCGCGGGCGACCGGGCTCGAGACCGACCTCGTGGTCTGCATCACCGGTGCGTTCGGCTACTTCGGTGCGCTCGACGACGCCCAGGAGCAGAACGCCGTGGACGGGATGGCCGCGGCGTTGCGCCCCGGCGGCAGCCTCGTGCTGGAGCTCTATACTCATCCCGAGGTCATGGCGCTGCTGCGTGCCAGCCGCAGCGGCGCGGCACGCATCTGGCAGGAGTTCCCTGCCAACGATCCCTTCCGCTACCTGCTGTCGTCCTATCGCTATGACGCCGGGCGCCGGGTGCTGGTTCACGACAAGACCTTCATCCGGCGGGCCGACGGCGCCGTGGACGACAGCCGGCGGGAGTCCCTGAAGATCCACGATGCCGACAGCATCGCCGCCCTGCTGCAGGGACGGTTCGAGGCGGTGCACCTGTTCGGCGACTGGGATGACCGTCCCGTCGGCGACGACGCCCCCCGGCTGATCGTGCTGGCGACGGGACGGCAGTGAAGACAGACATGGTCCGTCGCCTTGCGCCCAACCTCTCCTGCAACCCCGTCCATGACATCAGGTCCTGACATGAGCCAGAACGCACCCGGCCTGGAACTCTCGCTGCCGGCCCGAACGGTCAAACCGCGCGACAGCGGTCTCTCCAATCTGGTCGACAACGGCTACGGCATAGCCGAGATGGAGGACAAGCTGTCCTGGTGCCATCCCTTCATCGACATCGTGAAGTTCGGCTGGGCCTCCGCCTACATCTCCAGCAACCTGACGCAGAAAGTCGAACTGGTGCGTCGCTACGACATCCGCCCCTGCCCCGGTGGGATGATGTTCGAGCTGTGCTGGCAGCAGAACAAGATCGAGGACTATGCAGTCTGGCTTGCCGACAATGGCTTCGACCTCGTCGAAGTGTCGAACGGATCGCTGAACATCGCCGAGAGCGACAAGCGCAGCATGGTCGAGTTCTTTGCCGGCCGGGGCTTCACCGTGCTGGCGGAAGTGGGCAGCAAGGACGTCAACCTGGTCACGCCACCCGAGGATTGGGTCAGCTTCGTCAAGGCCGATCTCGAGGCCGGGGCGTGGAAAGTGATCCTGGAAGGCCGTGCCGATGCCTCCGCCGGGATCTATCAGAACGATGGCACGTTGCAGGAAGGGATTATCGAGGCGGTGCTCGACGCCGTCGCGCCGGAGCAACTGATCTTCGAAGCGCCGCACAAAAGGCAGATGACCTGGTTCATCCGGCGCCTGGGCAGCAACGTCAACATCGGCAACGTCCCGCTCGGCGAGGTGCTCAACCTGGAAACCCTGCGCCTCGGTCTGCGCGGCGATACAGTGGCGGATTTTCATGCCAGCGGGGAATGCCGGTTCGCGATGGGCGACGCTACGCGGGCGAGCCAAGCCGGGGGACGCGGGTGACGGCGCACCATCGCGCGGCAACGACGCGAGCGATACGTCAATTCTGACGGCGAACCTGGGCGATGGCTGCATCGACGATCACGCTTCCTTCGGAGAAGCGGTTCCTGTTCCTCGGGGCCGGTCCGGCGCTGAAATGCTTCCTGGCGATCTTCGGCCGAACCAACCGCACAGCGGGACATGCGGCAGCCGTTTACTCGGATTCGACCCTCGACGAGCAGTGGTCGCCGGACGGCGACAGCCTGTCGACCGTGTGTCAGGAGAACGGCTTGCCACTGGTCGACGGCGCGGACGGCGCAACGACGCTGCAGGACACCGTACACACGACGGACGCCAATATCTGCGTCGTGTTCGGCTGGAACCGGATCCTGGGACGGGAGATCCTCCAACGCTTCCAGGACAGGATCTTCAATTTTCACACCGGTCCGCTGCCAAGGTTCCGGGGCGCGGGAGGATTCTCCTGGCAGGTGCTGAACAACGAGCGCAGCGTCAGCATCACCATTCACGTCATGCGCGAGAAGATCGATGATGGGCCGATCATCCTGCAGCATGCGGCCGAGCTGCAGGGTGACACGTTCACGCCTCAGGATATCTATGCCGTCCGGGAGCGCCTCTACCGGGAAACCGTGTTCCCCGAGCTGAGCCGCCTGCTGGTCGACAGCGACGCCATTCCGGCGCGCGAGCCGGACCGGGGGCGGGCGACCTATTTCCCGATGCTGGACACCCGGCAGAACGGTTTCCTCGACTTCAGCTGGACCCCGGAGCAGTTCAGCCGTTTCGTCCGGGCCTTCTCGGATCCCTACCCCGGGGCGATCTTCACCTATGGGTCGGCCAGGTATCACGTCCGCCGCTGCGCCATCGTCGAGCGCAACGAGGACCACCATCCTTTCTGCCGTGGCCTGATCACCAACGTGACGGACGATGGCGTTTCGTGCTTCGTCGGCGGTGGCATCGTGGCACTGATGGACATCACGGACAGCGATGGCCGAGCCGTCGGGTACGACGCGTTCAGGGAAGGAAACCGGCTGTTCAATACGGACGCCGACATCATGTCTTCGATCCTCTACCGACCAAGGCCTTGAGGTCTTCCATGCCGAACTACCGAGCCGCGGCCGAAAGAAGGTCCGGGTCTGTCAGGCTCGCCCGGTTGCGGGGCAGCTCGCCGGCCGCCGGACGTGCTCAGGGGCGCGGCGATGTCGCGTGAGCGCGTCAACGTCCTGATCACCGGCGCCGGCGGTGCCGGCTATCCGCTCATCTTCAAGGCATTGCGGGCATCGCAACGCTACGAGGCGCGGGTGGTCGCGGCCGACATGAGCCCACTGTCCGGCAACCTCTACCGGCCGGAGTGGGTCGATGCCGCTTACTGCGTGCCGGCCGTCGATGCCGCCGACTACCTCGACGTCATGTTCGAGATCATCCGCAGCGAGGCCATCTGCTTCTGGCTGTCGGCGGTCGACGAAGAGCTGCCGGTAATGGCCCGGCACAAGGCGCAGCTGCAGTCGCTGGGCTGCCGGACGGTGCTTCCACCGGCGGAACCGCTGGAGGTGGCGTTCGACAAGAAGGCGACGGACGAAGCCTTGCGCGACGTCGTCGCTCTGCCGAGGACCATCTTTCCAGACGCGTCGGCGGATCTCGCGCAGGTGTTCGAGCAGCTCGGCGGCGCCGTCGTCGTCAAGGCCTGCCGCACGCGCGGCAACCGGCACAACTACAAGGCCGACAGCTTCGACGACTTCGCCCACTACGTTGGCATGTTCCGGCGTTCGGGCATCGACTTCCTGTGCCAGGCGTTCGTCGACGGCGACGAGTACAACGTGTCGCTGCTCGCCGACGAAGCCGGGAACACCATCTACGCGGCAGCCAGACAGAAGATCGACCCGCCCAGGACACGCCCGAACACGTTTGCCGGCATCGTCCGCCGCGATGCCGAGATGGAAGCGGCGGCCTCCGCTGCGGTGCGGCAGCTGGGGCTCTATCCCGGCACCAGCAACGTCGAGTTCCTCAAGCCCGCCGGCGGCCGCCCAGTGGTGATCGACGTCAACGGCGGCCGCCACGCGGCGCAGGACTACAATCTGGTCCACCTGGGCATCAACATCCCCGAATTGCTGCTGGACATGGCGCATGGGCTTGAGGTGACGCCGGTGCCGCCCGCAGCGATCGGCAGCGGCCTGATCTCGCTGAAGTTCGTCGACGAATATGCGATACGACTGTCGGACCTGATGCAGCAATGCCGACGGTCGGAGCAGGACGCGTTCCTGAGCGACGTCAGGGCGGCAATCGAGGAGCTCGAGCAATGAACGATGGAACCGTGGCGCGCAGCCTCAGCCAGCCGCAGGATGTCCTGGTCACCGCCGAGATCGGCTCCAACCACGACGGCGATCTCGGCAAGGCGCTCGAACTGGTCGACATCGCCGCCGAGTGCGGGGCCGACATCGCCAAGTTCCAGGGCTTTCTCGCCGACGAGATGGTGGCGCCGAACGACCCGAACTACCAGATGCTCAAGCGCCTGGAAATGCCGCGCGACTGGTATCCGCAGCTGATGGAACGCTGTACCGCCCGGGGCATCGATTTCCTGTCGACGGCGACCAACTTCACCACCCTTGACTGGATGGAGGAGTTCGGCGCCTGGGGCTACAAGGTCGCCTCGTGCAACATCACCTACATAACGCTGCTCGACCGGCTGATCGAGATCGGCAAGCCGATGATCGTCTCCACCGGCATGGCGAGCTACGACGAGATCGTCTGGACCGCCAACTACCTGCGCGACGCCGGCCTGGAGGACGTGGTGTTCCTGCACTGCATCAGCAAGTACCCCACGCCCGGCGCGGAAATGCGGCTGCGCAACATCGCCGTGCTGCGCGAGGTGCTGCCTTACCCGGTGGGCCTGTCGGACCATTCCAAGGGCGTGCACATGCCGGCCGCCGCCGTCGCCCTGGGCGCACAGATGATCGAGAAGCACCTGACCGATAATCCCGACGGCTACAGTCCCGACCACGGCGTGTCGATCACGCCGCCGGAGTTCCGCCAGATGGTCGACGCCGTGCGCGAAACCAAGGCCGCCCTGGTGGCGGACTTCACCCCCGACCAGGAAACCATCTTCGCCATGCGCCGTTCGCTGCACTTCAGGCGCGACATCGCCGCCGGCGAGACCATCAGCGCCGAGGATATCGCCGTTACCCGGCCCGAAGACGGTCTGCTGCCGCGCCATCTGCCGGAGCTGATCGGCAAGCGACTGCTGCGCCCCGCGGCGAAAGACGAAGCCGTGGCCTGGGAAGATGTCGGGTGAGCGCATGACCCGCGTCCTCGTGGTTGCCGCCCATCCGGACGATGAGATCCTCGGTTGCGGCGGCGTCATGGCCAGACATTCCGCCGCCGGTGACGAGGTCCGCGTGCTCATCGTCGCCGAAGGCGCGACCTCCCGCGACGGCAATGACGGCAATGACGGCAAAGCCGAGGTCGCCAAGCTGCAGGCGGCGGCACGGGCGGCGGCCAAGGTGGTGGGCGCCGCAGAGGTGCGGTTCCTGGGTCTGCCGGACAACCGGCTCGATGGTCTTCAGCTGCTGGACGTGGTGCAGGCGCTGGAGGCCGTCATCGCCGAACTGCAGCCGCACACGGTCTATACGCATCACGGCGGGGACTTGAACCTGGACCATCGCATCGTGCATCAGGCAGTGCTCACGGCCTGCCGACCGCTACCGGGTCAGACGGTACGCGCGCTATATGCGTTCGAGGTCGCTTCCAGCAGCGAATGGGGGAGCCAGGCGACAGGCGGAGGCTTTGCGCCGGACACTTTCATCGATGTTGCGGCAACGATCGAAGCCAAGCTTCAGGCACTGCGTTGCTATGATCTGGAAATGCGCGATTTCCCGCATGCGCGCTCCTACGATGCCGTGCGTGCACAGGCAACGCTGCGCGGCGCTTCCGTCGGCTGCACGGCGGCGGAGGCCTTCATGCTGATAAGACGCGTCACATCAGCTGACGAGCAGCCCTAGTGGCCGATATCGCCACGACATAGATGCGCCGACCCTTGACGACGACGAGCCAGTGCCGGGAGGTAAGCCATGAGTACGCTTGAGCTTGCGCGCAAGTGCTTCACTGGGCAGAAATTGATCGATTCACACACGCTGAACCTCCTCGGACTTCAGGTGTTTCGGATCGTTCTTGCCCGCTTGGCGGTCAACCTGCGGCGCTGGCGCGTCTCCGAGCGGTCCAATCCGCATGCCAGAGACCTGGCTCGCAACGGCTGCGTCCTCATCGAGGACTTCCTGCCTGAGGATGAACTGACGGCGATCCGGGCCGAGTTTCAGCGGGCCTTCGACGACCCCGAACTGCAACGCGGCTCGCCGCCCACCATAGACCGCTTCGGTGTGCAGACGACGACGCCAAGAATAGACGCCAGCATGCGTGACAAGTACCCGGCGACGATCCGGACCTTCTGCGACAATGAGAGGTTTCTGGAGATCGTCCGCGGCCACGAAGGCCGGACCCGCGAGGAGTACCTCGTGTTGGGAGCGCAGAAGCTGATGTTCTGGGACAGCCAGATGGTCGGGGGCAGCTCGACGGCGCGGATAGACAACAGCAACACCGATCTTCACAGCGACACCTTCTATACGATTACCAAGGCATTCCTGTACCTCGACGATATCGACGCGCAGAACGGGGCGCATAGGTACGTGCCGGGCTCACACCGCCTGACCCCGCGGCGCTTGTGGTTCGAGTACCTCAACAGCATCAGTCGCAAGCAGACGGCGCCGCGGATCACCGACGAGGAAGCGCCGCTCTACGGCAAGGGAATTCGGTCGTTCGAATGCCCAGCCAACACGCTGGTCATGGCCAACGAGCAGGGCTTTCATGCCCGTGGCTACTTCGGCCCGCAGGGGCGGCGCAAGGTGGTGTACTGGGAGTACCGCTCGCACCCCTTCCGATGAAATGTCTCTTCCCGCGGCGGCGTCCGGCCAAGGCAAAGCAGCCGCTCGTTCGACTCCAGACCTGCTAACAGCGCGGGACACACTTCCAATGCTCGTAGTTGTCAAGAAAGCAACCAGATATCTTGCCCTCGCAGGCTATGCGGCCCTGCTCAGAAGCCGCAACCGGCGGTGGTTGCTATCCGTGTTCGGCAGGGCGCTCGAAGAGCTCACGCCCGACGGTCAGGTGGTGCCGGCCTCGCCGACGCGCAAGCCCGGCGCAAACCTTACCATCCTGGTGCTGTCGCCAGAAAACTTCCGCCGCGACCCGGAGCACCTGGCCGCCATTGACGGCGTCCGCGTCCTGCAGCTGCCCGAGCGCTGGCTGATGCGAACGCTCTACAGCTTCTATCCCGACTCGGTGAAGCTGCGCATGTACGCTTCCTTCTTCAATCCGGCACCCGAGGAGCCGGCCTATCCGGCGAAGCGGCACTACCGCGCCTTTCTGCGCTGGTTCCTGCCGACCCTTTACGACCGCTACGGCATCGACTGCGTGATCGGCTATCACCTGCACCACGTCGCAGACGTCGACTGGGGCGCGGTTTCCGACGAGCTGGGCAAACCGTACGTCATCTTCCAGAGGGAGTGCCTGTTCGTCAGCGATCACGTCATCAACTACACCGTCGAACGGATGAGCAAGCTCGGGCGCTTCGAAGGATCCTGCGTCGCCGTGCACAACGAAATGGCCATGCGAACCTTCGAGGCGTCAGGCTTCGTCGGTCGCGACAGAATGCGGGCGTTGGGTGCGATCCGCATGGACGAGTTCGTCGAGCGCCTGAGCCAGGAGCGCAAGCGACCGACAACGCGGCGCAAGGTCACGCTGTTTGCATTCTCGATCAGCAGCGTCTACCGCGACGAGCTGTTCGGCTTCTACGTCGACGTGCACATGGCATACGTTCGCCTGGCGCGCGACCACCCCGAGATCGATTTCGTCATCAAGTACAAGAGCAACATTGGGCCGTCCTGGCGGCGGGACTTCGCACGTGCCGCCGAAGCGGCCGGCCTCGACTCGTCTTCGCTGCCCAACCTGACCGTCACTGGGACCATGGACCCGCAGGACCTGATCCTCGAAAGCGATGCCATAGCCGGCTTCAATTCAACGACCCTGCTGGAGGCCGGCATCGCCGGCAAGCGGGTCGTGGTCCCGCTGTTCGGTACCATGGCTGAGCCCGAATTCCGGCACTACCTGTACTTCGCCGACGAGTGGGATGCCTTCGACGTCGCACGCAGTCAGGACGAGTTCGGCGCCCTGATCCTGGGGGCGCTGAAAGACCGGCAAAGCGTCCCGGCACCGACCATGGCTCTGCGGCGAGAGATGTTCGTCAAGTACGTTTCCAGCCTCGAGGGCGGCGCGACGGAACGGCATCTCGCGTTGCTGCGGGACCTGGTCGAGGCTTCCCGGAAGCAGCCCGCGGAAGCCGCGGAGCGCGACCTGCCGCGGCCGGCTCAGGTCGCCTGACCGACAGGGTACCAGCTATGACTTCCGCCGACATGGCCCCTCTGGGCGCCGTCGCTTTCCGCTTCAGCGGGCTCTATCGCGATTTCTTCGTCGCCCTCGCCCGGCTGCTGAAGGAACGCCACGGCAGCCGGCTGCATCTGTACTATCCGCGGCCGGAGATGGGCGGCGAGCTGCGCGCACAGCTGCCCGACGACCTGTTCGACACGCTGAACTTCGTCGCCCCGGCTCATCCGCCTTCGTTCGACCCCGATCCCGACGCGGCGGCCGTGGTGGCTGCGGCACGACAGCATGAGCAACGCTACCAGCGTCCCTACAGCTGGTTCGCCATCCCCGACCGGCATTTCGGCCGCGGCTTCGCGCCGACCGGCTACCACCACCCGCGCTCGATCCAGTCCGAGAGGTCCGGCTACCTGGGCTACCTCGACACCTACAGCAAGTACTTCGACTTCTGGGAGCGCGAGTTCGAGAGCAAGCAGATCGGCCTGCTGATCAACGGCGACTGGCGGGAGTCGGCGGTGGCGCGGGCACATGGGGCAGCCATCACCACGCCCTGCTCGGCCCGGCATCTGAACTTCCACTACTGGGCCACCGACGAGTTCGCCGACTGCAGCCACATCGTCGAGGCCTTCGCGACGGAAGCGCCCGCAGAGCGCGACTACGACATCGCCGAAGGTCCCTTCGTGCAGATGTCACTGGGCGCCCACATGCGCGGGCGCGCCCGGTTGAGCAGCCTGGCCCGGCGGATCTCGCGCAAGCTCTATGCCTACTCGCGTTGGAAGCTGACCGGACACAGCAAGGGCCGGCTCTATCTGGTCACCGACGAACTCGGCTACTTCATCCGCGAGTGGCGGGCAGCCCGGCAGATGCAGGGGCGTGGCATGGCGCGGCTGCAGGATGTCCAGGACCAGCCGTTCGTCTACTACCCGCTGCAGGTAGATCCCGAGACCGGTTTCCAGGGCCGGTCGCCGGAGCATTTCCATCAGCATGCCGCCATCATCTCGATCGCCAGTGCCCTGCCCGCAGGGGTTCGCCTGGTGGTCAAGGAGCATTTCCCCGGACTGGGCCTGCGGCCGGACCGCTTCTACGACCAGTTGCGGGACATCAAGAACCTGGTGCTGCTCGACATCCGTGAGAACGGCCTGGAGGTGATCCGGCGCTGCGCGGCCGTCGCCACGGTCAACGGCTCGTCCGGCCAGGAGGCCGCGGTGATGGGCAAGCCGGTGATCAGCTTCGGCCGACACAACCTGTACAACGTCCTGCCGCACGTCTTCGTCGTCACCGACGAGTCGCAGATCGGCGGCTACCTCGCAGCGGCGCTGGCGCCGGATTTCGACCGCGCCGACGCCGCCCGGCAGGGGGCGCGATATATTGCCGCGCTTGAGAAGCTCAGCTTCGACCTGGAGCACTTCAACCATTTCGCCACGGCCGGATTTTCCAATCTGGCGCTTGAGGATGCCTACCAGAAACTGCTGCAAAACCTCGGGCTTCAGGGGGGGCAAACGCTGCCGCAGGCCGATGGCGAGGCCGAGGGCGCACCGGCCGTGGCGGGGACGGACCGCTGACGGCTCGTCGCCGCGCGACACGCCGTGCTGCACCCGGGTGGCTTGGGTTTGCTATTGCCACAGGTCTGTAACACACCGAACGCACCGAATGCCGGCCAGGCGTGCCGCGTTCGAGCGTGCCGGGGCCGTGCCTTCTGGGCATGGTCGGACGCTTCCGACGGGCGGGGATTGCCCGCGGATCGTAAGCAGGAGAGTGCGCCGGTATGGCCGTCGCGCTCCGACAACGTGGGAACCTAGATGATGGAACCGAAGCTGATGACAAAGGCCCTGTACGGCGCGCTGCTGCTGACCCTGCTGACTCCTTCCGTGGCCCATGCCTACATCGATCCCGGCAGCGGTGCCTTCATTCTCCAGGTCATCGGCATCTTCTTTGCCGGCTTGCTGTTCTATTTCCGGCATTTCCTCGCCCAGGGGATGAGCCTGCTGCAGAAAATCACCCGCAAGGGACGCGACAAGTCCGGCCAGCCCGACACCGCCGGCAAGTAACCAGCCACGTCCCGGGGCGCGGTCAGCCGATGTGCCCTGGGCCAACCGACGACGCCGTGCGGTTCGCCGCATCGCCGCGCTGCACCTGCCGGCGACGCTAGGCGCCGGGCCTCACGGTCACAGCCCCACCAGCTCTTCTCGATCATGTCCCAGTCGAAAGTATCCATGCGCGATCCGGACGGCCGGCTATTGCTGCTCGGCGGCCGTGTCGTCCGCTGGGTGAAGCAGCCTCAGGTCGCCGCCTTCGACAGCCTGCTGGCCAGCGAATTCATGCGCTCCCAGCTGGAGCGCGGCCGCATTGTCGCGACCCGGCCGCTGGCCGCGACCGAGGTCGCGACCATCGCCGGCGAGCGTGCGGCGGAGGTGACGGCCCTGGCCGATCAGGGCCGCTTCTACGAGCATGACGCCGTCCCCTTCATCTCCTATCCCTACGAATGGCCGGCCGAGATGGCGCATGCCGCGGCCGTGCTGACGCTGGAGCTGGCGCAGGAAGCCCTGGCGGCCGGCTACCGCCTGAAGGACGCCACGCCCTACAACGTGCTGTTTGCCGGTACGCGACCGGTGTTCGTCGACATCCTGTCGTTCGAGGAACGCGAACCGGGAGATCCAGTCTGGCCGGCCGAGGGCCAGTATCTGCGCACCTTCCTGCTGCCCCTGCTGGCCGAGAAGCGTTTCGGCATCACCTACGACGAGCTCTTGTCGCTGAAACGCGACGGCATCACGCCGGAAGCGCTCTACGCGCTGACATCGCGCCTGGGCCGGCTCGCACCGATGTTCCTGCGCTACGTCGCCCTGCCGGTCTGGCTCGCCGGGCGCAGTGACGACCCGGCCGTCTATGCCCGCCGGACCCTGGCCAATCCGGACCAGGCGACATTCATCCTCGGCCGCACGATGGCCCGTCTGCTTCGCGCCACCGCCAAGGTCGATCGCGGCGGCAAGATGTCGTCGCACTGGTCGGGCTACATGTCCGGGCACAGCTCGGCGGGACACAGCTATGACGACAGCGAGTTCGGGCAGAAGGAAGCATTCATCACCGCGGCCCTGCAGCATTGCCAGCCCAAGTGGGTGCTCGACGTCGGCGCCAATACCGGCCACTTCAGCATGCAGGCGGCGCGGACGGGCGCCAGCGTCATCGCTCTCGACTTCGACGCGCACAGCGTCGGTGCCATCTGGCGCTCGGCGCAGGCAGAGAACCTGGACGTGCTGCCCCTGGTCCAGGACATCGCCGACCCGAGCCCGGCCCGCGGCTGGTGCAATGGCGAAACGCAGTCTTTCCTCGCCCGCAGCGAAGGCCGGTTCGATCTGGTGCTGATGCTGGCGCTGATCCACCACCTGACGCTGACCAATGGCATCCCGGTGGAAGAGGTCGTGGAGCTCGCCGCCCATCTGACACGGGCGGAATGCGTGATCGAATACGTTGGGCCCGAGGATCCGATGCGCCAGCGGATCCGCCGGGGCCGCATGGAAATCGACGCCGCCATTACCCGCGAGCGCTTCGAGACCGCCTGCGCCCGGTTCTTCGAGACCGTCGCCATGGAGCAGATCGGCAGCTCGGACCGATGGATCTATCACCTCCAGCGCCGGCCGGCGTAGCGCGGCTGCTGAATCATGCCCCGTGCTTCTGAGCCCAGGCCGGCACGGCTTGCCGCGCCACCGCTGTCCCCGCGCCACGATCACGATCTGACCGCGAAATGAATCCTGACTTCCCCACCGAGGCCGTCCCCGAGCGGCCGGTCTACATCACCCTGGTGATCACCTGCCACAACCGGGCGCGCTTCATCGACCGGGCCATCCGCTCCTGCCTGTCGCAGCTGATCCTGCGGAAGGACATCGAGATCATCGTCGTCGACGATCACTCGACCGACAACTCGTTGGACATAATCAAGGAGTTCCACAACGACGTCCGGCTGTTCGTCAACGACCGCAATCGCGGTGTCGCCTACGCCTCCAACGTCGGGCTGGAGAACGCCCGCGGCGAGTACTGGATGCGGGTCGATGCGGACGACTTCCTGAACGCCTACGCGTGTGCGTTCATGGGCGGAATCCTGGATGAAAATCCAGAAATATCAATGGTTTACTGCGATCACTACCGGGTCGACGAGCACGGCGCCAAGATCTCCAAGATCCGCCTCAACACGCACGAGGCGCTGTATGAGCATGGCGCCGGGGTGCTGTTCCGCACCGCCGCGCTGCGCGAAATCGGCGGCTACGACGTCAGCCTGCGCAACTGCGAGGACTACGACCTGCTGCTGCGCCTGATGCGTGCCAACCACGAAGGCTACTACCTGCCCGTGCCCCTTTACCGCTACTACATCCACGGGGAGAATATTACGTTGGGCGAAGACAGGCAGGCCTTTCGCGAAATGGTGGAGAAGAAGCATGGAGTTTAGTATCGGGCGCGCGACCTTCGACGGTCAGCGGACGATCATCATTGCCGAAGCCGGCGTGAATCACCTCGGCCGCATGGACTATGCGGAAGAGCTGGTGAAGTCCGCCGCGCGTGCCGGCGCCGACATCATCAAGTTCCAGACCTACAAGGCCGACAAGCTCACCACGCGGAACGCACCACGTTTCTGGAACTGGGAGGGCGAGGAGATCTCCGACGGCTCCCAGTTCGACTCCTACTCCATGCTGGATTCCTTCGGCGAGGCGCAGTACCGCCAGCTCAAGCAGCTTTGCGACGACTACGACATCGAGTTCATGTCCACGCCGTTCGACAACGAAGCCGTTGACATGCTGGTGGCGATCGGCGCCCAGGGCTTCAAGCTGGCGTCGTGCGACCTGAACAACCTGCCGTTCCTGAGCTACGTCGCCAGCAAGCAGCTGCCGATGCTGCTGTCGACCGGTGCCTCGGACATCGAGGAGATCAAGCGGGCGGTCGAGGTCGTCGAAGCCCAGGGCAACCGGCAGATCTGCATCATGCACTGCACGCTGTGCTATCCCACCGAACCGGCCGACTCCAACCTGACCGCCCTGCACGACATTCGCGAGCACTTCCCGGACTACATTCTGGGCCTGAGCGATCACACCCTGGGCACGATCGTGCCGGCGGCTTCGGTGCTTTACGGTGCCCGGGCGATCGAGAAGCACTACACCTTCGACAAGTCGCTGCCGCTCAGCGCCGACCATTGGCTGTCGCTCGACGAGGCCCAGCTCAAGCAGATGGTCGACGATGTGCGCACCCTGGAACAGGCGCTCGGTCAGGGCCGCAAGGTCCGCCTGGAGTGCGAAACCCCCGCCTACAAGTTCGCCCGCCGCAGTGTGGTGGCGGCGGCGCCGATCACCAAGGGCGCCACCTTCTCCGAGGACAACCTGGCATTGAAGCGACCGGGAACCGGCCTGCCGCCCGAGTTCATCGACCGCTTCATGGGCCGCAAAGCGGCCCAGGACATCGACGCCGACCAACTGCTGACGCTCGAAGACGTGGAATGACCGGCGCCGGCGACGACACCCCGGCAGACCGCACAGCCGGCCCGACCGGGCCCGTCCGGCACCGCCGGCCATGACGGAACGGGTCGTCGCCATCATCCAGGCCAGGATGGGCTCGCAGCGGTTCCCGGGGAAGATGATGGAACCGCTGGAAGGCGAGCCGCTGATGGCCTGGGTGCTGCGGCGTTGTCTGCGCGCGCAGCGCCTCGATGGCGTCGTCCTGGCTACCACGAAGCACGAGCGCGACGACGTGCTGTGTGCCCAAGCCGAACATTTGGGCGTGCCGGTCTATCGCGGTTCGGAAGCGGACGTGCTGGCGCGCTACGACGAAGCCGCGGCCGAAGCACAGGCCGACATCGTCGTGCGGATCTGCGCCGATCGTCCGCTGGTGGCGCCCGAGGTCGTCGACCTGGCGGTCAAGACCTTCCAGGACCAGCGCCCCGACCTGGCCTACAACCACATCTCCGGCGGCGGCCAGCGCTGGCCGCGGGGGTTCGGCGCGGAGGTATTGAGCCGCGAGCTTCTGCATTGGCTGGCGGTCAATACGACGCAGCAGGCGCACCGTGAGCACGTGACGCTGTATGTCTGGGACCGCCGCGAGGACTATGACCTGTTGGCGGTCCCCTGCCCGGACGACATCGACCCCGGCGAGCCGGATATAGCCCTGGATGTCGACCATCCGGCGGATCTGGAGCGCCTGCGGGAGATCTGCGCCGGCTGCGATATCGCCAGCCCGGCCGGGGCGATCATGGCCCGGTGGCGTCAATGGCGCGCGGCGCACGCAGCCGCGTAGACGCGCGCCCGCCCTACCTTCCACACCGTGCCGCCGATCGCACATGTGCAGTCCGGCGGCAACTCGAGGCGCCCAGCAGTATGACAACAACGCAAACCGAGCACCGTATGAACCAGCATCCGCAAGCGGAACTGGATCAGCCGCGCCGGTGCCTTCGCAACTGCATCATCTGCGGCAGTGACGACGCCAAACCGGTGTTTACCTATACCCTCGACTTCCTGCTTGGGGTCCGGGGCCACAGGGAAGACAGTCTGCGCCTGCAGGGCTGGACCGAGGAGACCGGCTCGACCATCGTCAAATGCAGCAACTGCGGGTGCAACTACGTCCGCGATCCCTTCCTGCCGTCGCCGGCCTACGCCAAGGCCATGTCGGCGCACGCGGAAACTGCGCAGTCGCTCGACGAGCGCCGGCAGCGGCTCGGCAGCAAGGAGACCTACAAGCACTACCCGCAGTTCGACTATCAGGTCTGGGTCGTGCGCAACCTGGTGCTGCTGGCCGCGCGGGCCCAGAAGCGCGACATCAAGGTGCTCGATTTCGGCGCCGGCGGCGGCGAGACCGCCAGCATGGCGCGGATGATGGGCGTGCGCGACGTCGTCGCCTACGACCCCAACTGGGCCGAGGCAATCCAGGAGCATTTCGACGCCACCAACTTTCCCGGCATCCACTGCGTGCGCAGCCTGGAGCCGTTGTCGGCCCTGGGTCCGTTCGATGCGGTGATATTTCAGTCCGCCGTCGAGCACGTGCTCGACCCGCGCGGCGAACTGCAGACGATCTACGACCTGATGGCGCCCGGCGGCTATCTCTACGTCAACAATCCGGTCATGGAGATCGACAAGGAGATCGGCCAGCTGCGCGCCGCCACGACGATCAAGAAGAGCGACCGCATCAGCTACTATCACCCGGGGCACTTCAACTACATGATGCCCAAGGACTTCGAACGGCTGCTGAAAGAGATCGGCTACGAGATCATGCCGCTGGTGCACTACGCGCCCGTGCCGTTTGCCTCGGGGTTCTACCGGGAGTTCCTGCTCACCCACCTGAAGCGCGGCGTGCGCTACCTGCAGAATGTCCTGGGCCTGCCCTACGACCGCTACTACTACATCGTCCGCAAGCCCACGCGATCGGCTTGAAAGCATCGACCGGCGACGGCCGGACGACGCGTGCCCGCCGGGCGACCTTGGCACCTGAAACATGCTCCGGGGACTTTTGAACCGCGTCGAGCGGCAGTTGTGGGCGCGTCGCGCGCACAAGGTCGTCTTGCGCGAGTGGTCGGCCTTGCCGGACATCGCAAGCCTCGCCGACGTTCTCGCGACGATGCGCGGGCGGCGCCGAATCGAACCGCTTGCCCTGGACTTCCCTGCCGATCGCCGGATCCTGGTCGTCGCTCCGCACCCCGACGACGAGGTCATCGGCCCCGGCGGCACCCTGATCGGGGCCATCGAACGCGGCTCGAGCGTGCACTGCGTGTATCTGACCTCGGGCGCGGCCGAGCCTTCGCTGGCCGGGACCCGGGAAAACGAAGCGACCGAGGCGGCGGCCCTGGTTGGCTATACAACCCAATTCCTGCGTTTGCAGGACCTGAGCGACGGTGTCTCCGCCACCGCACAGGCGCAATTCGAAGCGGCGGTGAACGCGCAGCGTCCGCAATTGCTGTTCGTGCCGTTCCTTGCCGACGACCATGTCGAGCACCAGCGCGCAAGCGAACTGCTGCTGCGGACGTTCGAAAGCGACAAGCTGAACTGCACGCCGGAAGTCTGGGCCTATCAGGTCTATACGGCGGTGCTAAGCAACGTCGTGGTCGACATAACCGACACGCAGCAACGCAAGGAACAGGCGATCCGAACCTTCGCTTCGCAGCTGCGATCCCGCGACTGGGCGCATTTCGCGGCCGGACTGGCCGCCTACAACAGCCGGGCACTGCCGGGAAAAGACCGCCGCTATGCGGAGACCTTCCACGTCGCGCCGTTGGCCGACTATGCAGCGCTTTGCCGTGCCTACTTCCAGCCCTGAAGCTCCGGCCGGAGCCGGACCCGTGCCGGTGCCAGCGGACGCAGGCGATACCCTCAAGGTGCGCCGGGCGACGCCGGCCGACGCCGCCCGCTGGGATGCCTTCGTCGACCGGCACGCGGAATTGCCGCCCTTTGCGCGCTTTGCCTGGGACGGCGTGCTCAGGCAGGTGTTCGCCAGCGAGCTGATCGGCCTGCTGGCCGAGGATGCCGACGGCGAGACCAGGGGCGTGCTGGCGCTCTACCCGGCCAAGGACGACGCCGGCGCGCCGCGCCTCTTCACCCTCAACCGGGGCCTCGTCGCGGACACCGCCGTCGCCGAAACGTGTCTGCTGGACCATGCGCAGGCTGTTTGCGGCGAACTGACCGCAAGCGGCGTCGATATCTCCACCGCGCGCCAGCCGGCGGGGCCACAAGGCTTGGGCCCCGCCCGCCAGGCCATCGTCCTGCCGCTGGCCGACGACGAGGAGCGGACATGGTCGGCCTTGCGCGGCAAGACCCGAAATATGATCCGCAAGGCGCACAAGCAGGCGCTGACGGTCGACTTCGGCCTGCAGCACCTGCAGGCCTTCTATCGGATCTACGCCCAGCGCATGCTCCAGCTCGGCGTGCCGATCTACGGCCTGGCCCTGTTCGAGGCCATTGCCGAGGGTTTCGGCCAGGACGCCGAGCTGATCGTCGCCCGCAACGGCCATGAAATCATCAGCGGCCTGTTGCTGATCCACGGCGCCGGCACGTCGGTCTACCCGTTCCAGGCCACGGTGAGCGAGCATATGGACAGTGCCGCCACGCAGCTGCTGATCTGGGAAGCCGCGCGGGCGGCGATCCGCCGGGGCCAGCGGCGGCTGGACATGGGCGAATCCCGGCCGGGCAGCCCCGTCCACAAGTCCAAGCTGAACTTCGGCGGCAGCGCCGAGGACGTGTTCCAGTTCAGCCTCGAAGCGGCGCATCGCCCGGCCGGGACACGCCGGCCAGCCCTGTCGCGGCGCGTCATGCGAAGGCTGTCTGCCGAGGCGCTGCGCCGCGGCCCCCTGTGGCTCAGGCAGCCGGCCGGCCTCTGGCTCAAGCGCCAGGGCCGGCTGCTGTTCTAGGGCGTGCCGGTTGCGGCGATGGCCAGGCTGTTCCTGTTCGGCAACCGAGGTTACGCCTCGCTCATTCTGCAGGACCTGTTGTCCCGCGATGCCGACGTGGTCGGGATCTGCACCCGGCCCCCGCCAGCGTTGCGCGGGCGCCTGCGCCGCCGGTTCGGTCGCCTGCTCCGCCAGCTGCATCTGCGCCAGGACGAGGGCTTCTCGCGACCCGGTCCCTTCGATGCCCTGCCGGCGCCAGCCGAGATCGCCCGGGCGGCGCGGATCGAGGTGCATTGGTCACGCGACCTCAAGAGCGCCGCGTTCCGCCAGCGGCTGCACGCCTTGGCGCCGGACCTGATCCTGGTCGCCGGCTTTCACCGCCTGGTCCCGCCGGCGGTCTATGCCGAGGCGCAGGTCGCGGCGGTGAATTTCCATCCCGCCCTGTTGCCCGCGCACCAGGGCGGCACGCCCAACCGCTGGGTGGTTCGCCACGGCGAGCGGCAGACCGGGATCACCGCGCACCTGCTGTCCGACAGCTTCGATACCGGCGACGTGGTGGCGCAGCGCCACGTGCCGGTGCAGCCGGACGACACCTGGGGCGACGTCGAGCAACGCATTGCCGGACAGATGGTGCCGTTCGTTGATGACGTGATCGCCCAGGCCATGGCAGGTCGGTTGCAGCCGAAGCCGCAATCGCCGGACGCCGGCCGCTATGAACACAGCTATGGCGACGCCGATCGGATCATCGACTGGACCCTGGCGGCCGAAGAGATCCGCCGGACCTGCTATGCGATCCGCCCCAAGAGCGGCGGCCTGGCAGCCTTCTCGGGCCGGCGGCTGTGCGTCTGGGACCTGGTCGTCGACGCACCGTCGGCGGACATCACGACGCCGGGAACGATTGTCGCCGTCGATGACACCGGCGCGCCGATCGTCGCCTGCGGCACCGGTGCGGTGCGGGTAACCCAGTTCCTGCGCCGCGGACAGATCGTGCCGGCCGGGCGTGTCGGAGCAGAACTGCGATGGGCTGCCGGCAACCGGTTTGACGCGATGCTGCCGGTCGATGCGCCAGGCTGAACGGGCCACGAAAGCGGTGGCATCCGCGACCGCCGCGGGTGCCGTCGCTGGTTCGTCCCGTCGAGGTGCCGCGTGGCGCTAGACGGACCCCGGCGCGTCTGCTTTCCGTTCGTCGGCGACAGCGTCGGCGGCAGCCAGGTATCCGCCACGATGCTCATGGCCGCGCTCGATCCCCGCCGCTACGAACCCGTTGTCGTCGTGCACGAGGACGGACCGATGGCGTCCTATCTCCGCGACCGGGGGATGGATTACCAACTGCTGCCGCTGCCGGCGTACGTCGGTGCCGGCGATCGCTTCCGCCAGCACGCGACCGCGCTGCTGCGCTCGCTGCCGGCCACGCGCCGGTTCCTGCGCAGCAACCGCATCGCCATCGTGCATGGCCAGGACGGGCGCATGAACCAGACCTGGGGCCCGGCCGCCAGGCTGGCCGGCGCCGCCTTCGTCTGGCATCAGCGCAGCATGTATGCGCGCTCGCGCCTGACCCGCCTGGCCATGCGTTGCGCCGATGTCGTCGTCTGCAACTCCGAATTCGTGCGCCAGGGCCTGCCCGACGAGGCACGACCGCGGGCGCTGGTGCTGGAGAATCCGTTCGACACCGCAGCCGCCGCACCCGATCGCGGCCAGGCCCGGCAGCACTGCCTTTCGGCGATCGGCGCCGGCGACGATCACAGCCTCGTCGGTTTTGTCGGCAACCTGACGCCACAGAAGCGCCCTGAGGTGTTTCTGGCGGCGGCGGCGGAACTCCGCCGGCGGTTGTCGATGCCGATCGCCTGCCTCGTGTTCGGGCGCGACCGCGACGGCATGAAGTCCAAGCTGCTGCGGATGGCGGCGGAGCTCGGCCTCGGCGAAGACCTCCACTTCATGGATTTCCGCGACCCGATACAGCCCTGGATTGCCGCCTGCGACGTGTTGCTGGCGCCGGAGGTCAACGATGCCTTCGGCCGCACCCTGGTCGAGGCCATGCTCGTCGGTACCCCGGTCGTCGCCTCGGCTTCGGGCGGCCACGGCGAGATCGTCAGCGACGGCGAGACCGGCCTGCTCGTACCGGCCGATGACGCCGCGGCCATGGCCGACGCCGCCACACGGATCCTGACCGATCCGGCGCTCGCGGGGCGGCTTGCGGCCGCAGGCAGCCAGGCGGCGCGGGCGCGCTATGCGGTCGAGAGCCACGTAACCGCGGCGATGTCGGTCTACGACCGCGTCAGCGGTTGACCTTGACGGCAACATCGGCAAGCCCCCGTGTCCGCTCAACACCAGCCGCTACATGAGGTCTGCTTGGTCATTGCCGACCTGTCGGGCGGCGGTGCCCAACGGGTGATGACCCAACTGGCCAACGCCTGGGCCGAACGCGGACACCGCCTCTGTGTCGTCACCCTCAGCCACCCGGACAGCGACTTCTTCCGCCTCGATCCACGGGTCAGCCGCCGCTGCATCGGCGGGATCGGCGCGTCGTCCGGTGCGGTGGCGGCGCTGTGGGCCAACCTGCAACGGTTGCGGCGCCTGCGAGCTGCCATCAGGGCATCCGGGGCGCCTTGCGTCGTATCGTTTGTCGGCACCATGAACATCCTCACGGTCCTGGCCACCGCGGGGCTCGGGGTGCGGCTGGTGATCTCGGAACGCAACGATCCGGCCCGGCAATCCCTGGGCCGCGGCTGGGACCTCTTGCGCAGGCTGCTGTATCCGCGGGCCGATCTGGTGACGGCCAACAGCAAGGCCGCCTTGCAGAGCCTGGCCGCGTTCGTACCGCCCCGCAAACTGGCGTTCGCACCCAATCCCCTGGCCGCGCCTGCGGCGGACCAGCCGCGGCCGCCGCGGCAACAGGTGATCCTGAATGTTGGCCGGTTGACGGCGCAAAAGGCGCAGGACGTGCTGCTCGCCGCCTTCGCCGCGCTGCCCGAAGGCGCCAGGGACTGGCGGCTGGTCATCGTCGGGACCGGCGAGGCAGGACCGGCGCTGCAGCGACAGGCCGAGGCGCTGGGCATTGCCGACCGGGTGCGGCTGGCCGGGCAGGTCGCGGACCCCCTGCCCCATTACCATTCGGCGTCGATCTTCGTGCTGCCCTCCAGGTTCGAAGGCACGCCGAACGCCCTGCTGGAAGCGATGGCCAACGGTCTGCCGGCGATCGTCAGCGACGCCTCGGGCGGCCCGCTCGAGTATGTCGAAGACGGCGAGACCGGCCTGGTGGTACCGGCCGACGATCCCTCCGCCCTGACAACGGCCATGGCGCGCCTGATCGGCGACAACGACCTGCGCGCGCGCCTGGGCGCCGCCGCGCAGGCCAGGCTCGCCGCCGGTGGTCAGCTGGACGCGCTGGCGGCCTGGGAAAAGCTGCTGGGGCTCACCCGCCCACCGCCGGTCGCCGACGCATGAGACGACAACTGGTCCATATCCTGACGCGCCCCTTGGAAGACCAGAACGTGGTCGCCTTCGTGGCCCCCCTGTTCGCCAACCGGCGCCTGCTGAAGGACGCCGGCGTCACCTTTCGCTGCTTCGAGGCTCCGGCACCGGAGCTGACGGACTGCGACGTCCTGATTGTGAACAGCGCCTTCTGGCGCGGCCCCTGGGTCGAGCGGCGCGCGGAGGCGATGTCCTTCATCGCCAAGCTGGTCGAGCAGGCCCCCCAGGTACTGTTCTTCGACCGCGCCTCGACGGCCGGCACCGTCAACGCCGACGTCCTGCCGCTGGTCCGTCGCTACTACAAGACCAACCTGCTCCGCGACCGCTCGCTCTACCAGCGTCCGCTCTATGGCCTGCGCCAGTTCACCGACTACTACCATCGGCAGTTCGACGTTATTGACCCGGAACCGGCGTGGTCGTCGCCGGTCAAGGACGCCCGCGACCTGGACAAGCTGCGGGTCTCCTGGAACACGGCCTTCGGCAACTACAGCCTGTTGGGGCCACGGCTGTCGGCGCTCTACAGCCGCCTGCCGATCGCCGCACTGATGCGGCCTGCCCGGCGCTTCCACCCGCCATCCGCGGACCGGCCGATCGACCTCTCCTGTCGCATGGGGCTGAGCTACAAATACGAAACCGTGGCGTTCCAGCGCCGTCGCATGGCCGAGCTGTTGCGCGAGTATCGCCGCACCGACCGGGTCTCCAAGATCGCCTACGTGCGGGAGCTGCGTCAGAGCAAGATCGTCCTGTCGCCGTTCGGCTACAGCGAAGTCAACTACAAGGACTTCGAGACCTTCATCGCCGGCGCCGTGCTGCTGAAGCCGGACATGGCGCACCTGGAGACATATCCCGATCTCTACCGGCCGGACGCGACCTACATCGCCCACCGCTGGGATTTCGCGGACCTGCGCGAGCGGATCGCGCAGATCCTCGACAGCTATGGCGATTACGTCGAGGTCGCCCGCCGCGGCCAGGCCCACTACCGCGCCAGCGTCGCCAGCCGCGATGGCAGCGAGCGCTTCGTCGCGTACTTCATCGCCCTGCTGGCGGAAGCGGCGGCCGACAGCCCGGGTAGCGGCCCCGCCGTCGCAGCGCCGGCACAGCCTGCGTCATGACGCGACGCCAGGCTTCGGCGCGCCGGTCCAGCGGCCGGCCCGGCCCGCCGTCAGCCGGCGCCCGGCGGCGATACAACACCGCGGCGCTATCGGCCGGCATCGACAGACGGCGCCAGAAGCTCGCGATACACCGCCAGCGTCTGCGCCACCACCTGCTCGAGCGAGAACTCTTCGGCGGCAATCCGCTGTCCGCCGGCGCCGAGCCTCTGCCGCAACGCGACGTCGAGCAGCAGACGACGCAGGGCGGCCGTCAGGGCATCGACATCGCCCGGCGGGACCAGCAAGCCGTTGATGCCGTCGCGCACGATATCGTTGCAGCCGGCGACATCCGAGGTGACGACGGCACGGCCGCAGGCGGCGGCCTCGATCAGCACCCGCGGCACGCCTTCGCCGTAGGTGGTTGGCAGGCAGACGACATGGCTTTGCGCATAGACCTCGGGCATGTCTTCCCGCCGGCCCCACCACTCGACGATGCCTTCCGCCTGCCAGGCCTCGACCGCGCTCTGCGGCACAGCGCGCGGATAGTTGCTCTTGACGTCCCCCAGCAACGCAAAGCGCGCCGCCACGCCCTCGCCCTTCAGCCGCCGCGCCGCCTCGACGAACTCGGCGATCCCCTTCTCCCAGATCAGCCGCGCGGGCAGCACCACCAGCGGCGGGCCGTCCGGCTCCGGCACTGGCGGGAACTCCGCCAACGGCACGCCCGAGCCGCGGATCAGCCGGATCCGGTCGGCCCCGGCGGCCCCCATGGCGACGAGCACCTCGCCGTCCTCGGCGTTCTGCACGATCACCCGGCAGCGGGGATTGCCCATGGACCAGCGATAGGCGCGGGCAACGCCGTGCCGCACCACGCGCGCGGGCAGATCTCCGGCCGAGAACGCATGCCCCAGCCCGGTCACGGCATTGACCACTGCCGGGACCCGCAGCAGCCGCGCCACGATGCCGCCATACAGCACCGGCTTGATCGTCAGATGATGCAGCACGTGCGGCCGCAGCGAGCGATACAGCCGTGCCAACGCCGTCAGGGTCCGCAGGTCGGCAATGGGATTGCGGCCGCGGCGCTGCAACGGGATCGGATGGAACACGAACCCCTCATCGTGCAGCCGCGCCACGGTGAAATCGCGCGGCGCCCAGACATGATCCGGCGGCGCCGCCACGTGTACCGCAAAGCCCAGTTTCTTCGCGGCCCGGGCCACGGCCAGTCGATGCGAATAGAAGAAGAAGGACTCGTTCACGACGAACAGCAAGCGATGTCCATCGCCCCAGTTGCCGTCATCACGCATCGCCGCGCCCGTCCCGCTGCCAATCACACGCGCGTGTGTAGCAACTGGCGGAGGCTGGCTCCAGCCCGCGTCGCCACGCCGCACGCAGCGGGCCCACGGCGATGATCCGGCTGACCTTCCTCGCCCATTCGCTGCAGGTCGGCGGAGCCGAAGTCCAGCTGTCCAATCTGGTGCGCGGTCTCGACCGCAGCGTCTTCGCGCCGACGCTGGTCAGCTTCTACGACGAAGGCCCGCTCCTGGCGGACATCCGCGCCGCCGGCGTTCCCGTCGTCACGGCCGGCAAGAGCGGCCGCGGCGACGTGATCGGCTTCTACCGGCGCATCGTCCGGGCGATCCGGGGAACCCGGCCGGACATCATCTATTCCTACCTCGACTTCCCGAACGTGATCGCCGCCCTCGCCCGGCCACCCGGTGGACACACCCGGGTGGTCTGGGGCGTGCGGGCGTCGGACATGCGCCTGGCCGACCGCGACATCACCTGGCGGCTCAATTTCCGCCTCGAGCGCCTGCTGGTGCGCCGGGTCAGCCTGATCATCTGCAACGCCGCGGCCGGCCAGCGCCATCTCGTCGCCAACGGCTTTCCCGAAGAGAAAACCACCGTCATCGCCAACGGCATAGATACCGATCGCTTCGCGCCGGACGCGGCGGCGCGCCTGCGGGTGCGCCGGGAGCTCGGCGTCCGTGAAGACGAAGTGTTGATCGGCCTGGTCGCGCGCCTCGACCCGATGAAGGATCACCCGACCTTCCTGCAGGCGGCGGCCGAACTGGCGGCAGACCTGCCGACCGCGCGTTTCGTCTGCGTCGGCGGCGGCGCCCCAGACTATGTCCGGCAAATGCAGGCCCTGGGGGAAAAGCTCGGCCTGGCCGACCGGCTCATCTGGACCGGGGCGCGCGGCGATGTTCCCGCCGTGATGAATGCCATGGACATCGGCACGCTGTCGTCCGCCTACGGCGAGGGCTTCCCCAACGTGGTCGGCGAAGCCATGGCCTGCGGCGTGCCATGCGTCGTCACCGACGTCGGCGATGCGGCGGAGGTCGTCTCGCGTCCGGACATGGTCGTGCCCAGGCAGGATCCCGGCGCCCTGGCAGCAGCCTGGGGCCGCCTCGCCGCCCTGCCGCCGACGACGCTGCGCCAACGCGGCGCCGAGGCGTGCGAGCATATCCGCACGACTTTCCCGAATCGCAGGATGATCGAGCGCTCTGCGGCGGCGTTGGCGGGACTGATGAACAGGCCGGACCGCGATACCGGTCGTCCCCGCCCGTAGCGCCGTCGGCCGGGCGTGACAAAGCCTGCTTTCGCGGCTATCAGAGCGCCAATGAGTTCTTCCATCTCCGCCTCGCAACCAACAGATCCCGGCGCCGCCCCGATGCCGTCGACCCGGTCCGCCACCGCGTACTATGGCGACAAGCTCGAGCTGCTGCGCGACCTGTTCGGCGCCGACCGGATCAGCCTCGAACCGGAGCGGATCGTCATCGACGGACACGCCTGGCCGGTCGTGGATGACGTGATCGTTCTTCTGCCACCCGAGAAGTATCCAGCCGCGCTCCGGCACAGGCTCGGCCAGGCCGCCGCGCCGGCCGTCAGCGGCGACACCTTCGCCGAAGACATCCAGGCAACCTTCGGCGCGGAATGGCAGACCTTCGATGAGATCCTGCCGGAGCACGAGCGTGAATTCCGCCAATACTTCGACATCGTCGACATCCCGGCCTTGCGGGGACAGCGGGTCTGCGACCTGGGCTGCGGCATCGGCCGCTGGAGCCACTTCCTCAAAGACGTGGCCCGCGAACTGATCCTCGTCGACTTCTCCGAGGCGATTTTCGTCGCGCGCGAGAACCTGCGCGACGCGCCGCATGCCGTTTTCATCATGGCCGACCTGCAGGACCTCCCGTTCAGGGACGACTGCGCCGATTTCGCTTTCTGCCTCGGCGTCGCCCACCACCTGCCGGTAGAGGCGTTGACGGCGGTGCGCCGGCTTGGCCGCCTTGCGCCGCGGTTCCTGGTCTATCTCTATTCCGCCCTCGATGGCCATCCCGTGCACTACCGCCTGCTGCACGCCCCGGTGGGGCTGTTGCGACGGCTGGTCTGCCGGGTCAGCAATCCCGCCTTCCGCAGCGTCTTCACCTGGCTGTGCGTGCTGTTCCTGTATCTGCCGATGATCGCCGTCGGCACGCTGCTGCGGCCGTTCGGCCTGTCACGCTACGTGCCGCTGTACGATTTCTATGCCGGCAAGTCCCTGCACCGGATCCGCCAGGACGCCTACGACCGATTCTTCACCTCGATCGAACAGCGCTTCAGCCGCGCCGATATCATGACGCTGACGGACAGCTTCGCAGAGGTGACGATCTCGCCACAGATCCCCATGTGGCACTTCCTGTGCCGGCGCTGAGCGCACGCAGAGGCACGGAACGGCATCGTGATCCGCATCGTCCACCTGATCACCGACCTGTCGACGGGCGGCGCGCAGAGCATGCTGCTGCGGCTGCTCGAGCGCACCGACCGCGATCGCTTTGCGCCGAGCGTGGTGTACCTCACCGGCGACCCCGCGATGGCGGCCCGCGTCGCCGCCCTGGACGTCGACGTCCACCACGTGCCGATGCGGCCGGCAATGCCAAACCCGCTGCGGGCATGGCAGCTTTGGCGGTTGCTGCGCCGGGAGCGCCCGCAGATCCTGCAGACGTGGCTCTATCACGCCGATCTCCTGGGGCTGGCGACCGGACGTCTGGCGGGGGTGCCGCATATCGTCTGGAACATCCGCTGCGCGCAGACCGACGAGCGTTACCTCACGGGCCGCAACGGCATGGTGGTGCGGGCGCTGGCGCGGTTGTCGGCCCTGCCGGATGCCGTGGTGGTCAACTCCCACGCCGGCCAGACCGCGCACGAAGCGCTCGGCTACCATCCCAGGCGCTGGGAAGTGCTGCCCAATGGTTTCGACACCCAGCTGTTCTCGCCACACCCGGAAGCGCATGACGCGTTGTGCCGTGAACTCGGCGTGCCCGCGCGCAGCAAGCTGGTCGGCCTGGTCGCACGCTACGACCCGCTGAAGGACCACGAGACCTTTCTGCGCGCCGCGGCGATCTGCGCGCAAGCGGACAGCGAGGCGCACTTCGTCCTGGTCGGCGCGGGCGTCGACGACGCCAATGCGGCGTTGCGGGGCCTGTCGGACCAACTCGGCCTGACCGACCGCCTGCACATGCTGGGCGAACGCAGCGACGTCACCAGACTGACCGCCGCCTTCGACATTGCCGTTTGTTCCTCCCGCGGCGAGGGCTTCCCGAACGTCGTCGGCGAGGCGATGGCATGCGCCGTCCCGGCGGTGGTCACCGATGTCGGCGACTGTGCGTTCCTGCTGGGCGATGCCGGCGACGTGGTGGCGCCCGGCGAGCCAGCGGCGCTGGCGTCCGGTCTGACGCGCCAGCTGGCCTTGTCGGACGACGAGCGGCGGGCACTCGGCGCGCGCGGCCGCCAGCGCATCGTCGCCGGCTTCTCGATCGAGGCGGCGGCCGAGCGCTACGCCCGCTTCTACGACGGGCTTTGCCACGACGCCCGCGTGCTGGCATAGGCGGGCGGCATGCCCTGGTGGAGCAAGATCGCGGCGAAATTGGTGCTGGCGCGCCTGCCGTTCAGCTATCAGCTATGGCAGCGGCTGGCGTTGTTCCGCCATGGCGCGATGGACGATGCCGACTATGCGCTGAACTGCTTCCGCCGCCACTTCGAGGCGGCCGGCCGGCCGGGGGCCGAGGCGCCTCTGACGGCGCTCGAACTGGGGCCGGGCGATTCCCTGGCATCGGCCCTGGTCTGCCGGGCCTTCGGCGGCGAGACCTGCTGGCTCGTCGACAGCGGCGACTTTGCCCGCCGCGATCTCGTGCCCTACCGGCAGATGGCCAGGCAACTGGCCCAGGAAGGGATGGCCGCGCCGGATCTGCACGACGCCGACACGGTCGACGACATGCTGGAGATCTGCGGCGCCCACTATCTGACCAACGGTCTCGACGGCTTGCGCAGCATCCCTGATGCGTCGGTGACGTTCATCTGGTCGCAGGCCGTGCTGGAACATGTGCGGCGCCGCGAATTCGCCGAAACCCTGGTCCAGCTGAGACGCATCGTCGCCGACGGGGGGATCTGTTCGCACCGCGTCGATCTGCGCGATCATCTGGGCGGTGCCCTCAACAATCTTCGTTTTTCCGACGCTGTCTGGGAGAACGACATGGTGGCGACATCCGGCTTCTATACCAACCGGATCGGCTATGCCGAGATGCTCGACTGCTTTCAACAGGCCGGGTTTGCCGTCGTATCGACATCGGCCGATCGCTGGCAGCAGCTGCCGACGCCGCGTGGGAAATTGGCCGCACCGTTTCGCGACCGACCGGAAACCGACCTGCTGGTTTCCGGCTTCGACGTGTTGCTCCGCCCGGCCTGAGCGGCGCCCGGCGCCGCTGGCGTCGAAGCCCTGCTAGGCCGCAGGTCCGGACCGCCGTTTCGCCAGCACGCGCGCGCGCCAGCCGTTGATCCAGTCGATGTACATCGACCGCGACGGCAGGATGACGAAACACAGGAACACGATCAGGATGTAGCCGGTGCGGTAGCGGATCGCCGTACCGGGATTGGACACCGCCGGCGGATAGGTCGCGAACAGGATCCAGAACAGCGCGCCAAGCGCGAGAATGAAGCTGTAGGCCGGGATTACCGGCAGGCGCCGGACCAGGAAATACACCATGACGAAGACGATCACGATGCTTTCCGTGAAGGTAAGCGCGTGCAGCAGGCCTTTGCCAGCCTCGGACAACGTTGGCCCGGCAAAGGCAAGATACATCCCGAGGGGCGCCTTCAGGAACACGTCGTTCACTTCGACGATAAACGGTTCGCGGGCGCTGTTGCCGCCCATCGACAGCAACGCCCAGTCGACATAGCGGGCGAACTCGTCGACGCGCTCGCGCATCACGTAGAGCACCAGCAGGCTGGCGATGAGCGCCAATAGCGCCAGCGTCGTCTTCCATTCCGTGTAGCGCGCAACGTAGCTGACGCCCAGCAGCAGCAGCAGGGCCGGCATGAAGTGAGGCTTGAAGACCCCGACCAGAAACAGGCAGATCGCCGGTACGACGATCGAACCTTCCTCGTTCTTGTAGAACTTGACGATGTACGCGCAGACCACGCCGACGAAGCCGACCAGCAGCGCCTCTTTGGAGGCGATCGACGACCACACGGTAATGGACGGCAAGAGGAACAGGCCGTAGACGATGCGGCGGTCACGGGGATCGAGCGCCCGCAGAAAGGCCAGCATCCCGAGGAAGCCGATGGTCTGGAAGCCGATGTTGATGGCAATCGGGTTGTTGAACGAGAGCAGCCCGAACACCCCGCCGATCAACTTGGTCAAGGCCGTGGCAGCCGCCTGCATGAGAATACCGCCGGTCTGGCCGGCCACGATCATGTTGTCGACTGCCGTCAGCAACTCCTGGCGCTGATAGCTGCGGGTATCGGCGATGTTGGTAAGTCGCATGACCACGACGTCACCCAACACCGAGAACACGGTGCGGTAGCACCACAACAGGAAATAGGCGGTACTCCAGGCGAGTACCGGCACCCGGAAGGCATAGAGCGGCGCCAGAAAGCGGACAGAGCGTTCAGCGACGCCGCGCCAGCGCACGCCGCGGCCCGCAGCCCCTCCCGCGCCGGCGTCAGGCTTGTCGCTTGCGGCCGACATACTCGGCGCGGAATACCGCGAACAGCAGGACGACGAAGAAGCCGACCGCGGCACTGCCAACGAACGGCACGCCAATCGTCTTGATCAGGACCGGGCTGGTCTTCAGGTCGCTGACGAAGGGGGGATCGACGATGTCGGCGCCGTAGGGCAGGTCGCCCTCAAGCATATGCGCGGAATGCTCTTCCTTGATCAGGGCTGCAAGCAGGGCCTGGCGCAGTTCTGTGATCGACGTCTCCTGCATGCGCTGCTCGAGATACTGCAGTTTGCGGCGGGTCTTCTCGCGGTCCTGGGCGCGCAGCAGATCGTCGGCGGTCTGATAGATCTGCGTCAGCAGCTCCAGCGCCCGTGCCTTTTCGGTGTGATAGACCTTCACCCGCCAGAACCCGGTCCCTTCGACCGGCTCGAACTGCAGGACGCCTTTGACGTAGCGTGACAGCGCTTCGTAGCCGGGCTCGATCGAGCCCCCCTGGTGCAGGGACGCCAGAAAACGCTGCCGCCACGTCGGCTCGGCGACGACGCGTGGTTTCCAGTCCTGCTTCTCCGCGTCCCAGCGGCTGGCGAACACTCCGCGCAACATGCCGTAGCGTTCGTCGAGCCGGCGCGCCAGATCCTGCGATCCCATCAGCAGCTTCAGCCGGTCGAACGCGCCAGTGCCCTGACTGCCGCCCCCCACGCCAAGCACCGCCGAGAGCCCGGCCGCAAGACCGGTGGCGCCGCCCCCACCACCACCCGCGCCGCCGGAAACCGAGAGGCCACCGCCCTGGGCCTGCGGCAGCACCACCATCGAGGCGACATATTGCGGTTCGAAGGCCCGCGCCTCCTTGTAGCCCTGGTAGAAGCCATAAGCGGCAAAAATGACGATGATCCAGGAGTACTTGAAGAACCCCCAGAAAATCGCCCGGACGTCGAGCACCATGTCGGAACTGTAGGTCTGTTCCGCGTCGCCGTGCGGCGGTGCCTTCACGTCTCGCGTCACGTTCATCGCTTTGCTACTCGATTTCTTGCCAAAAGGGGCAGCGCTGCCGCCATATCCGGCGCCTGATCGTCAAATTCCGGCGTCGGTATCCGGCATGCGTCTATTCCTGGCGGACATCGCCAAGGTCCCGCACGCCGATTTTGCTTCTCAGTATTAAGCTTCCGTGAACGCTCATAACCAGCAAGGCGCACTGATACAGCAAGATCGGCTGCAGCGGAAGGGCGTAGCGGTCCTGGGAGGCCGTCAGCAGGATCGGCAGCAGATACCACGAGACCAGCCATTTTAGGCGGCGATCCCCGCGCCAGTACAGATGCACCAAGCCAGGCAACAGTATCAGACCCGGCAAGGCACGTCCGGCCACCAGCCAAGTCGACGCATCGCCATAGGACGGGCGCAGTCCCACGAAGTACAGCAGCTTGGCCCAACCAAGGACGAAGGTCGAAACGGCGCTATCGAGCCAGGTCGGACTGATCCCGAAGATACCTTCGCGATAGTCGGCGGTTCGCAGTCCGAAAAAGACGTACTGCTCCAGGCGCGCCGTGCGGCTGATCTCGTTTACCAGATAGGGATAGTAGAACAGTGTCGCGATGGCACCGAGGCCGGCCAGGATCGCCAGGATCGCCAGGCGACCCTCCCGCCCGCGTTGAAAGAACAGCATGTCGAAGAAGCAAAAGGCCAGGAACGAGCAACCATTTGGCCGCGTCAGCACGATCAGCGTGAGCAGGATCAGCCAGGCACCGATCCGCCGGCCGCTCCAGCGCTCGTGGAAATAGCAAACGAAGAACAGTCCGACCAGCAGGGCGAACGGCATATCGGTGCTGACATTGAGCATGTACCACAAAGGGTGCGGCAGCAGGGCAAAGGTCAGCAGCCAGAAGGGGGACAGCCGCCTGCCGTAAAGCCAGCGCAACCAGACCCATAAGAACCCGGTCGACAACACGACGAAGAAAATCGAAAGCGGCAGCGTGTTGCCTGGCCGGTAGTCGAACAGTTGGAGCATCGCCGGGAACACCGGCCCCGGGGCGATAATGCCGACGGGCTCGGTAATGTCGGAAATGTAAAAGTCGACGAACTGCTGGAACGTCTCCGAGACGTCGCGGTAGGAAAACAGCACCTCCGAGGTGCGGCCGTAGAAGCCGATATCCATGTCCTGCTGATAGATGGCGCCGGAGATCTGGTTGTTGTTCTCATTGATCAGCGGGAACGCCAGCGCCCACACATAGAGCACGACCCTGACCAGGGTGCCCAGGGCGCCGATCGCGAGGAATACCCGCCAACTCGCGGGCTGATGGAACAGCGACTGGAAGAAGCCGGCGGGCGCCGGTGTCGCGGCAGGTGTCTCTGCGTTGTGGGACATTGCGGTGGTGGCTCAGGTCAACTTTGTCGTGCGGCCGGGGCGGGCGTACCGTCAGCCGGTCCCGGCCCGGTTTCTTCGGCGGCAACCGCAAGCCGGAACTGCTTGTGGTCGCGAATATAGTCCGCCTCGTCATAGGGCTGGGCGGCGAGCACCAGCACGATCGTGCCCGGGGCCTCGACCAGGATCTCGATCCATGTCAGCGACGGCAGGTAGAGCCCCTGCCGGCAGTCCGACAGGGTGAAGACCTGCTGTTCATCCACCCGCTGCGTGGACACCCGGACCCGTCCCTGCAGGCAGATCAGGAATTGCTGGTCGCGCCGGTGGGCATGCCCGCCGCGCCTGGCTCCCGCCGCAAGGTCAAACAGATAGAACGCGCGTTGTACGGCAAAGGGGATGTGCGGCCCCGCTTCGGCGTAGCCGAGCGAGCCCTCCCCGGACTGGTGTACCGGCGGCAGATCAACCAGACGACACGACATCTTCACGTCCTTCGCCCGGCCGGCAGCAATCCTTAACGGCCGCCGTTACAAGAGCGACCTCGGCCTGGGTCATTTCCGGAAAACACGGCAGCGACAGCACCTGCGACACCGCCCGTTCGGTTTCGGGCAACGCCGGGGCCGGCACCGTCAGCCCACGCAGAGCAGGTTGACGAGGCTCCGCGACAGGATAGTGAACCTCGGTCGCAATGCCACGCGCCTCCAGGTCACGTCTCAGCGCATCGCGCCGCTGGCTGCGCACGACGTACAGGTGGGCGACATGGTCCGGGCCGCCGATCGCCGGCGTGACCAGGTCGCACGCGGCCAGGCCCCTGCCGTAGTCGGCCGCGATCGCGCGGCGGCGCTCGTTCCAGCGGTCCAGGTATGGCAACTTGCTGTGCAGCACCGCGGCCTGCAGCTCGTCCAACCGGCTGTTCCGGCCGCCGGGCTCGGCGGCGTGATACTTCGTCGTCCAGCCGTACTGGCGCAGACGGGCGACACGTTCGGCCAGCGCATCGTTGTCGGTCACCACGGCGCCGGCATCGCCAAGTGCGCCCAGGTTCTTGGTCGGATAGAAGCTGAAACAGCCGGCCGTCCCCCAGGCCCCGGCCCGGCGGCCGCCGCGCTCGGCCTCGTGCGCCTGCGCGCAGTCCTCGATCAGCAGCAGCCCGTGCCGGGCGGCCCGTTGCGCCAACGCCTCCATGTCGGCCAGTTGGCCGTAGAGATGGGTGACGATCAGCGCCCGCGCCGGCCGTTCGAGGGCTTGGGCCAGGGCGTCGGCACAGATCGTCATGCTCGTTGCATCGATATCGACGAAACGGGGCCGCGCGCCGGTCGCCAGGATCGCCGCGGCGGCGTAGGGGCCGGCGTTGGCGACAGTGATCACCTCGTCGCCGGCACCGCAGCCGAGCGCACGCAGGACCAGTTCCAGCGCGTCCGTGCCGCTGCCGACGCCGATGCAATGGCGGACCCCGCAGTAGTCCGCGAAGGCCCGCTCGAACGTGGCCACTTCCTGCCCTAGGACATAGCGCCCGCTCGCCGCCACCCGCTCGACGGCGGGCTTGACCACCGGCGCGGTCTGCTGCCAATGGCGGCTCAGGTCGTTGAGCGGTATGTTCTCGCCAGACAACGCGGACCTCACCCTCAACCGCCCGTACGCAGCAGCGTTTCCAGATACTGGCGATAGTCGCCCGCCGGCATCCGGGCCGTAAGGGCAGACATTTCGCCATCGTCGATCCAGCCGCTGCGCCAGGCGATTTCTTCAAGGCAGGCGATCTTGAGGCCCTGGCGTCGCTCGATCGTCGAGATGTAGTTGGCCGCATCGAGCAGCGATTCCGGCGTACCGGCATCGAGCCAGGCGAAGCCGCGCTCGAGCCGGCGCACGTGCAGCCGGCCCATCTCGTGGTAGCGCTGGTTGACGCTGGTGATCTCGAGCTCGCCACGGGCGGACGGCCGCAGCTCGGCGCACAGCTCGCAAATCCGCTCGTCGTAGAAATACAGCCCGGTGACGGCATAGTTCGAGCGCGGCTTGGCCGGCTTCTCCTCGATGCCCATCACCTCGTCGTTGTCGTCCAGCTCGACGACGCCGAAGCGCTGCGGATCCGGCACCCAGTAGCCGAAGATCGTCGCCCCTTCGGTGTAGCGGCGGGCGTCGCGCAGGATCCCGCTGAGCCCATGGCCAAAGAAGATGTTGTCGCCGAGCACCAGGGCGACACGCTCGTTGGCGATGAAGTCGCGGCCGATCAGGAAGGCCTCGGCAATGCCCCGCGGCTCGGCCTGCTCGGCGTAGCGGATCGACACGCCCCATTGTCTGCCATCCGCGAGCAGAGCCTGGATCAGCGGCGCGTCGCGCGGCGTCGTTATCACCAGGATGTCCTGGATCCCGGCCAGCATCAGGGTTGCCAACGGGTAGTGAATCAGGGGCTTGTCGAACACCGGCAACAGCTGCTTGCTGATGACCGATGTCATGGGATGCAGCCGGGAGCCCGATCCGCCGGCGAGAACGATACCCTTCATGGCCGCTCCGGCACCTGCGCCTGTGCCGGTTGCCGTCCGTGCACCGCCACCCCGGCGCCGCCCCCCAGCCGCTCGCCGCCGTAGCGGGTCGCCAGCACCGACTGCCACCAGTCCGCGTTGTCCAGGTACCAGCGAACGGTGCGCCGCAAGCCGTCCTCCAAAGCCACGTCGGGATGCCAGTCCAGCGCCGCCGACGCGGCCCCCGTTTCCAGGGCATAGCGCTGATCGTGACCGGGACGGTCGGCAACATGGGTGATCAGATCCCGGTAGGCGGTCTTCCGCGACGGCCGCAGTTCCTCCAGGATGTCGCAGACCGGGTGGATGAGCTCCAGGTTGGAGATCTCCCGCCGGCTCGACAAGTTGTAGGCATGGCCGCTGGCACCGACCTCGAATACCCGGCAGAGACCTTCCGCATGGTCGTCCACATGGATCCATTCCCGCGACTGCTGTCCCGAGCCGTAGATGCGGATCGGTTTGCCCTGAAGCGCGCTGACGACGCTCAGGGGGATGAACTTCTCCGGGAACTGGTACGGCCCGTAGTTGTTGGAACAGTAGCTCGTGACCACCGGCAGGCCGTACGTCCGTTGCCAGGCGCGCACGAAGTGGTCGGCCGCCGCCTTGCTCGCGGCATAGGGCGAGTTCGGCCGATAGGGATGATCGACGTCGGCCCGCTGCGGCGGCACCAGCGAGCCGAACACCTCGTCCGTCGACACGTGATGGAACCGGAAGGCCGCCTGCCCGGCGGCCGGCAGGGACCGCCAGTAGTCGAGCGCCGCCTCGAGCATCGCGCAGGTGCCCAGGACGTTGGTTTGCACGAAATCGGCCGGACGGTCGATCGACCGGTCGACATGGGTCTCCGCCGCCAGGTGCATGATGCCGCTGGGGGCGAAATCCGACAGCAGCTGGCGCACCGTGCCGGTGTCGCAAACGTCGACTTCGAGCAGGCGATAGCGGGCATCGCCGTCAAACTGGGCCAGGGCCTCCGGACATGCCGCATAGGTAAGCTTGTCGACCACCGCCACGCTGGTATCGTCACGCTGCAGCAGTTTCCGTACCAGGGCCGAACCGATGAACCCGGCGCCGCCCGTCACCACAACCCGCAAGATCTCCAGCCCCGTGTCATCGCCGCCCGCGTGGCGCGGCTCGAACCTGCTTATAGCGTGGACGCCGGCAAAGCGGTAGCGCTCCGGCGGCCTCGTCATGGCCGGACCCGCCAAGGCGTCGCCGACCCGGCCGCAGACGCCTGCCGGCGGCGCCGCATGCTGTCCTGAGCCGCCGCAGAGGACACGATGACCGCCATGACGCACCGCCAGGAAGCGCTCGCCTTGTGGGCTCTGGCCGCCGTCGTCTCGGTCGCCGGCATCGCCTATGGCCTGGCGGATCCCGGCTACGGCGGCGACAGCACGCGCTACGTTACGGTCGCCAGAAACATCCTTTTCAACGGCTGCGTTTCCACCGCCGCGCCGGAGACGGCGCTCTGCACCCCCCACTGGGGCGGCAACCAGTTCCCGGGCTACCCGTTGTTGATCGCCCTGGGCGGCTGGCTGGCACGACTCCCGGCCGACGCGGGCAACGAAGCGTTCACGCCCGCCATCATTGTACTGCAAGCGGTTCTGGCCGGGCTGGTTGCCGGCCGCATCGGCTAGGCAGCGTCGGCCTATAGCTCCAGCAGCCGCGCCGCATTGGCCGCCGCCGCCATCGCCGGTTTTTCGCCTTTGCATTTCGCCTGGTCACGCTGGGTACTGACCGAATCCATGTCGACCTCGCTGGCGCTTTGGCTGCTTGCCGAGTTGCTGTTCTGCCTCCATGAGCGGCGGTTGCGCCCGGTGCCGCTGGCCCTGCTGCTGGCGGCGTCCTTCTTCGTCCGCTACGACGCGATCGCCCTGTGCGTGCCCGTAGCCATCGCCGGCTTCGTGCTGCATCCGCCGCTGCAGGCGCTGCGCCGTGGCCTCCTCATCGCCCTGCTGATGGCCGTACCCATCGGCGGCTGGAGCGCCCGCAACGTCGCTGCCGGCATTCCGCTGATGCCGCAGGCGGACTATGGGGTCGGCCACCTGCGCGGGCAGGGCTACTACGACTGGCTGGCCACCTGGACGAGCGAATTCTACGAAGACACGCTGGCGTCATTCCCCTTCGCCGAGCGCAAATACTCGACCGTCCGCATCCCCGAGCGGGTGCTGGAAAGCTCGCCCAGGCCGGCCGATCTGCAGCGCTTGCTGCAGGACCTGTCAGAACGCGACGGCGAGGCCATGCCGGCCTGGATCGACCGGGAGTTCGCCGAACTGGCGCAGGCGCGACGGCGCCAGGACCCCGTCCACGTCTGGCTCGTCCTGCCGCTGCAGCGCAGCGCCAGCCTCTGGCTGGCGCCGGCCTACAGTTTCGGCTGGCGGCTGGAACTGGGCACGGCGGCGCACCTCCAGGTGAGCGAGCATGGTCTGGCCGGGGTGCTGGCGGTCGCCCTGGCCAACCCGGCGAAAGTAGCGTTCAAGGCCGCGATCGCGGCCTATCATCTGCTGCTGCTTGCCGTCTTCCTCTTCGCCCTCTGGCGCGCGCGGCGCTCCCTCGTCACTGCCGGCGCACCGCTGCTGCTGGCCTTCTCCTATGCTGCTGCCAAGACCGTGTTCGTTGTCCTGCTCGGGCAGGCAGATCCGCGCCTGTCGGTCCAGCCCTATGCCCTGATGGAAGTGGCGCTGGTCCTGATGCTGGCCGAGACGCTGCGCCGCCGCCGCGGCGAACCGAACCCGGCGGGCTGAGCTTCGTTGCACGCGGGCGCGGCTTGTCGTCAGGCGACCGGCCCGGTCTGGCCGGACGGCGTCGATCTCTGCCGGCGCGACCCCAACAGCCACAGGACCCCGCCGGGCAGGCCGACGACGATCAGCAACGCGCCGAGGCCGATCGATAGCGCCAGCGCGTCCGCGCCGGCCACCCCCGCCCACGCCATTGCGAACACCATCGCCCCCTCGCGCAGTCCCCAGCCGGCGAATGAAAACGGCAGCGACGAGACCAGGATCACGACCGGGACGATGACGAGGCAGGCCGAGAAGGAAACGGCCACACCCATCTGCACCGCCATCGCGTAGATCACGATGCAAGTGAACAGGTGGATCAGGATGGACACCGCCATGGTCGGCGCCAGCCAGCGCGGCGATACCAGCAGGCCCCGGAACTCCGTCAGCAAAGCGGCAATGCCGCTGGGCACGCCGAACCGGAGCAGCAGGCGCGCCAATGCCGGTGCCAGCAGTACGATCGCGATCAGCGGCAGTACCGCGGCCAGGATCAGTCCCCTGAACCACACCGGCAGGGTCAGATAGTCCAGCTCGTTGGCCAGGAGCGGCAAGCCGACGCCGATCATCACCAGCACCGCGGCCAGCGCGGTAATCCGGTCCAGCATCACGCTCGATATCGACTTGGCATAGGAGCCGCTGTAGCGGCGCAGCAGGATCACCCTCACCGCATCGCCCCCGAACGACGTCGGCAGTGTCTGGTTGAAAAACAGGCCAACCAGGGTAATCCGCAGCGTCGCCGGAAAGCCGCTCTGCACCTCCAGGTACGCCTGCACGCAGAGCCAGCGCAGCGCCAACAGCAGGGTCTGGACGACCGCCAGGCCCGCCAGCACGGCCATCGTCGACGCATCGATACGACGCAGCAGCGCGGTCGTCTCGGCGAGGTCGAGGGATCCGAACAGGATCGCAAGCAGGCCGATGGATACGCCGATTTTGCCCGCGAACAGCAGGCGGCGGAACCAGGTGCGTTGGGTAATGGCGTGGCTATCCGAAGGCATCAGCGACAGCCGTCCCGGACCGCGTAGCCTTCGGTGCGACTGCGAGCCTCAGTCGGCACGCCGCGCCTGATGGATGTTCGAACATCTTGGCAGGGAATTACGATTCACCCGACACCGGCGTCAATGCAAATCTGCCGCGCGGCGCGACCGGCAGGGAATGCCCGGCATTGGCCGGCCGAGCGCCGGGATCGCTTGCGTCGACATGCACGATGCAGATATGTCTTCGCCACTTGCAGCTTCAGCGATGGGCCGATGACACGGCGCACCAGGGCGACCGTTTTCTACCTGCTTCTGATCGCCATCGTGCTTGCGGGGTTGGAAGCGGCGGCGTTTGTTGCCTTGAGCCTCCGCCCGACAGGGAACCCTCTGGCGTTCTCCTCCGACGAAGCGGCCCTGCACATATTCTACCCGAAGGCGACCGGCCACTACTTCGGCGTGAAGTCCGACTATTGGCAGACCTTCCGGAGCGACGAATTCGACACGCGAATTCGCACGAACGATGGCGGCTTCCGCGAAGACGCAGAGGCGCCAGACACCCGGCCTGACATCGCCTTTGCGGGCGACTCGTTCACCTTCGGACATGGCGTCGACGCCGGCGAGCGCTACAGCGATCGCTTGCGGACATCGTTTCCGGGACTCTCGATCCTCTCGCTGGCCTATCCGAACGGTTCGGCGCCGCCGCACTACTATCTGTATCTGAAGCAACATCCCGAGTTGATTCCCCGGCTCCTGGTCGTCGGCCTGTTCGCCTGGAACGACCTACGCGGCGACATGGAGCAGACGCTGCTCGTCCGCAACGAAGCCGGCGAACTCGTCCGCACCGCCGAGCGCGGCATGGCCGTGAACCCGGACGGCTTCCTCGTCCCCGCCGAGAAGGCCGACTGGGTGGAACCGCGTTGGCGCAGGATGTTGCGCGAAACGAACAGCGGTCGATTGTCCCTCCTCGTTGCGGACCGACTGCGCCGAAGCCTGCCGCGCGAGCGCGACGCACCGGAAAACGCGCAAACAGATACGGCTGCGAGCGGACCAGGCACGAAACAAAACCCCCGCATCGCCTTTGAACAGGGGCGACTGGACAGCACTGCCGAACTCGCGCTGAGCTTCGTGGCGAGAACCGCCGAACTGGTCCGCCAGCACGGCGGGCGCACGCTTGTGTTCTATATTCCGGCGTCCTATCGCGTCGGCGAATATCGCTACTTCTGCGAAACATATTCCCAGTTCAGTCGTGCCACCTGCAGCCAGCTGCGCGAGGACAACGGGCTTGGCGAGGCCCTCGCACAGTGGTTCGGCGCGCGGGGCATTCCGGTCATCGATCCCACCGCCAGCTTTCGCGCCGCGGAAGCGAAGGGTGAGCGCCTTTACTTCGACAAGGACGGCCACTGGACAAGGCGCGGGCATGCCCTGGCGGGCGAAATCCTCGCCACCGCGGCGACGCCGCTCATTGATTGAACCGGGCGCCTCGCTCCGTCCGCTCACCGGTCGGAACCACCAGCCGACCTGGCAGATCCGGGCGGCAATGCGTTGGTCAAAGGTGGACTTCGTCGACGACGCCTTCGGGCTTGCCGCTCAGGATGTCAAAGATCCGCCAGAGGTACTCGCCGATGATGGCGAGGATGAACAGGATCATGCCGGAGAAGAAGCTGATCAGGACGGCAAGGGTCGCGAAGCCCGGCACATCGCTGCCGGTGACGATCGCGTCAACGAAGATGAAAAGCCCGTAGACGAAACTGACCAGGGCGGACAGCAGGCCGAACACCGATACCGCGCGTAGCGGCGTCGCCGAAAAGCCCGTGAAGTTGTCGACGAAGTAGTTCAGCTTCTTGACGAAGGTCCACTTCGACTTGCCGTACTTCCGCCGCAGGCGGTCGTACACCAGCGTCGTCGGCTCCACACCCAGCCAGTAGGCGTAGATTTCCGGACCGATGTGCTTCGAAATCTTCGACATATGCGGCATGAACGACTTGTCGGTCAGCATCAGGTCGAAGCCGCCTTGCGGGTAGCCGGGGATGACGAACCAGCGGAACAGGAAGTAGTAGGCGGCCGAAAACAGCCGGGTCATGAAGGGGTCGTCGCGTTCGCGGCGCACGGAGATCACGAACTTGTCCCCTGCCCGCCAACGATCGACCATCTTGACGACCTGTTCCGGCGGTTCCTGCAAATCGGCACTCAGGATGCCGAAGCAGTCCCCTTCGACGTAGGCGAGCCCCGTCTTCGTTGCCGCAACGGCACCGAAATTCCGCGTCAGGCGAATCACCTTGGTGCCCGGGCGTTCCTGCCGGATCGTCATGAGCCCGGCAAAGGAGCCATCGGTCGAGCCGTCGTCGACGAAGATCGTCTCGAGCTGCATCTCGCGCTCTGCCAGCTGCGCCTCCAGGAAATCCAGCTGTTGCTTCAGCTCGGGCAGGGATTCCGCGTTGCAGTAGACGGGAATCACAAGCGAGAGCAGCGCCCCGGTATCCCGCCCCTGCGCCCGCGGCCTGGCGCCCGCGTCGGCGCCCGCAGCAGCGGGCGATGACGTTTGGTTGTGCTCAGACATCCAGCACGAGCTCCCATTGCACTTCCGTGCCACAACCGCAGCCGGCCTTGAAATTGAACAGGCCTTCGTCGATCCCCAACGGCCCCTCGCCGGGGCTGGGCCCCAGCGAGAGAACCCTGGCGTCCTGCTGGTGCAGGCGCGCCATGACCTCGTGAACGAGCAGATCGACGGCCTTGTGTTCCCGTCCCGCCGGGGTCGAGGCGATGTACTGCGTGTGCCAGACCCGGGGCTGATAGCGCAGCAGCCAGCTGCCGGCCGCGATGGCGCCGTGTGCATCCAGAGCTACGGCCAGGACGGCATCCTCTGCACAACGGGTACGCAAATCGAGGAACTCGTCGCGGCTGTGCAGCGGCTCCGCACCATGGCGTGTGTCGAGGCAATCCTGCAGAACGTCGTAGAAAGCCAGATAGCTCTCTTCGCTGCTGTCGAGTTCCACGCGCAGGTCGACTTTTCGGGCTTTGCCAATGCCCCACTTGCGCCCTTTCGACAGGCGCAACGGCTCTCTGAGGTCGGCCATGCTGAACAGGCTCTTGGGCTTGATCTCGGCGTTCAGCGCCAACATCGCCTGCAGGGCAACGGCGTCCGGCTGTCTGCCCAGGAATGCGGGCTGCGGGCGGTAGATCAGGCTGCGATAACCGGCTTCCCAGAGGTTGGCAAATGCCGCTTCCAAGGCGGCTCGGACCCTGTCGGCACGCTGCGGGGCGCTGGTTACCAGTCCGCCGAACGTCGCCCCGGGATGGGAAACCGCAACCTCCGGGTCGGATTTGCTTGCCGCCAACGGCAAAACCGCAAACCAACGGTCCGGCCCGTCGCCGATCACCAGGGAACAGTCTACAAACCGGTCGCCGTGATAGTCGAGGAATCGCCGCGTGTGTAGCAACGTACCGTTGTCGGCTTGCGTCACGAAGCTGTCCCAGCGCTCATGCTCTGCAGCCGATAACCGCCACGCCTGCATTACCTGAGCCTCGCGTTGACGAAGATCTCGGCCGCCAGCTCAGGCATCCGCTGACCCATCGCGAACAGGCCATCCAGGACATCGGCGCCCAGCACCGGCATGATCGCTTCCATCTGCGCATGCGCAAACGGCTTCAACAGGTAGCCGCCGGACTCGAAGACGTCGAAGCCGGCGGCATCGAAGAGGCGATGGAAAGCCTCGCGATTGAAGACGTGCGGCTGGTCCAGGGCAACATTGCGGGCGCTCTTCGCGTCGACCGAATCCATCAGCCCCATATCCACCGCGAGCTGTCGATGCAATGAATCGGCATTGGGTACGTTGGCGTGAACGACCGACCCGGCGTCGGCAATCGCCGCCGCGGTCTGTAGCAGCCGCTGCGGTTCCGCGAGCTCGTGCAACAGGCTGGAGATGACGATGAGGGACGGCGCCTCAGGCAGCAGAGCCGACCAGTCCGCCTCTTCCGCCCGGCTCTCGGCAATCGCGATCCGCTGATCGCCGGTGGCCTGGGTCTGCGCCGCAGCCACGAAGTCGCCGGCGGGTTCAACGACGATCCAGCGCTCGAAAGCGATTTCGCCTCGCTGGGCCGGGACGAACAGGGGCGACAGACCACAGCCGACTTCGACCACGATGCGCGGCGCCATCTTCGTGATCAGCTCGAGGATCTGCCGCTGGCGGAGCTCGACGACAACGCGCTCGAAACCATAGTCGCCGCGGTAGGCTTCGGCATACTCCTGCGTCCCGGTCATGCTCGACGACCTCCCTGCCGCCCGCGCATCGTCAAAACGGTCTGGCGCCGACATGCTCTCGGTTCTGCCGCGAATACGCATCCCGGCACCGCAGTCCACGTATTCACGGGTTGCGCCGTACCGCGCGCCGCCAGCCCCCGACGAGTTGGCGGCACTGCCGCATGGCCCACTTGCGGCGAAGCAGCAGGGCCAGCATCCCGGACGCCAGCAGATACTGGTAGAAGATCTTCCCGCTCGCCTGCTTGTCGGAGTGCAGGACGTAGAGGTCCTGCAGGCGGAAGTCGCTGCCAATGAATGTGAAGATTGGAAACGGGGACTGCAGCTCCGGTCGATAATCGGGCAACGGCCAAGGCAGGCGGCAGACGAACACGACCGTGAAAATGACCAGGCCGACGAGGATCGCAGCCGGCGGGCGCTCCTGTTCAACCGCCTTCGCGACCAGCACCGCCATGAACGGGCTGGTCCAGATGATGTAGCGTTCGATGTCGGCACCGCCCACATACGCGAGCGCGAGCAGCAGGATGGTGCACGCCATCAGCAGCGGCGTCTGCGTCATGTAGCGCCAGGACTGCTGCGCACGCAAAGCCAGGAAAACCAGCGCCAAGCCGAAGCAGGCAAACATTGCCTGCAGATAGAACAGCGGCGAGTTCGTCCAGAAATGGAACAGCAGCGCGCGCACCATGCTGTAGCGCGCGTAGCTTTCGGCACCATCCGTTTCGATGACCACGCTCAGGCGCACCAGCAACAGAGCGACGATCCCGGCCAGAAGCGGCAACGCCGCCGGCGCCGCCGCGCGACGGATCTCGGCCCAATCGCGACGTTGCCACAGTTGCCACGGCGTCCGGCTGGCGGCCAGGACCAGCGGCAGCAGCATGACGAACTCGCGAAACCAGAGGCCGACGAAGGTACACAAGGCCAGCAGCACAGGCACAGCCGGCGGCCACGTCCACTGCCGCGCCATGATCAGAAACCCCAGGTAGAGAAAGAACAGGCCGCCTGGATCGCTGATCACGGGGAACAGGAAAACGTAGCGCAAGGGGCTGACCCAGTGCATCGCGTAGAGAACACCGCCAAGCAGCGCCCACCAACGGCCGGCGAAGCACCGGATCAGGCCAAACACCAGAACAACGTTGAGGACCCCGAACGCGAGGTTGGCGCTACGGAACGCTTCGATGAGATCGCCCGCCCACCCCAGGCGCATCACGCCGACGGCGACGGCGGGTGTGCCTACGCGATAAACCACCGGCTGCACGCCGCGCAGTTCTTCGCCGTTGAGCATCTGCTCGGCGAGGCGCAGATAATGCACGCCGTCCCAGCCCGCCCCCCC
>Ga0056121_1000029_pt1 | contig 86346 bp, 28 predicted proteins | sample WorMetHEROISLAND_FD_83872 | JGI IMG/M metagenome (GOLD analysis project Ga0056121, IMG submission 83872) | Marine gutless worms symbiont microbial communities from Max Planck institute for Marine Microbiology, Germany - Olavius sp. 1 HERON ISLAND ...
CCGGGAGTCGAGGTCCGATTTGAGCCTGGCGCTGGGATGTATGTCGGCTATTACCAGTTTTTGCACGGGTGGCAACACCATCATTATTATGGCGCCCTGTCAGCCCAGGGGACTGCAGACCAGTCGATCATATTTACATCCAATGCCGAGGTTCCTGCGGCCGGTGATTGGAAAGGCTTGTACTTCCGAGATCAGACCAATGGAAGTTTAACAAGAGTTGAACATAGCATTGTTGAATACTCCGGTCACACCAATAATGCCAATATATACCTGGCCAACGCAAACCCAACAATCCAATACACCACCCTCCGCAACAGTTCCCACTCGGGTATTTATGTAAACAACACCGGCAGCAATGGAGCAACCCTCAACTGCAACAATTTCAAAGATAATGTCTACGGTATCTACACAACCAACAACGCCCAACCGACCATCACCGGCAACAATTTTCTCAGAAACCAGAGCGCCGGAGTCTACAATGCCCATACCCTTACAGTGACAGCGGCAAACAACTGGTGGGACGACGCAAACGGACCCGGGTATAACGGCGACGATTTTGTGGGTATTGTAAATGCGGTTCCCTGGCTGACCGAGGCCAGTACCTGTATCAATACCCCGCCCACCAATACTCCGCCGTTCACGCCTAAAACCCCCACGCCGGCCAATAACGCCGTGCGCATCCCAGTGACCAGTGAAGGCAGTCCCATCGATATCACCCTGTCCTGGGTTGGCGGTGATCCCAACCCGTGGGATACCGTGGTCTACGATGTCTACCTGGGGACGGCCGCCGACAGCCTGACCAAAACCGGCGATGGCCTGGCCGCCGTACCCTATGCGGCTTCCGGTCTTGCTGGGGGGACAACATACTACTGGCAAGTGGTAGCCCGGGACAACACCGGCGCCGAGACCGCCGGCCCGGTCTGGCAATTCACCACCCTGGGGGATCCCCCGGATTTGACGGTGACCGACATCACCTGGGAGCCGGCCACCGACATCGCCCCTGATACCGGGGTCATTTTCACCGCCACTGTTGAAAACATCGGAACCGGTCCTGTAGTCGATATGTTTACGGTCACTTTCCGTTTGGACGGGAACTTCCTCGGGTCCCAGACGGTCCAACCAGTGATGGATACCGGGGCCACCTTGCAGTTCCAGCTGGCCTGGACCGCCACGGTGGGTAACCACGCCATCGCGGTGGAAGTAGACAGCGGTTCGGCCGTCACGGAAGCGTTTGAAGACAACAACGTACTGTCCAAAGACATGCCGGAGATCCTCGACACGACCCCGCCGGTACTCTCCGCAAGCAGCCCGACTGACAATGCTATCCTGCAGCAGGTGGACGCCATCAGTGCCACCCTGAGCGATGCACACGGTACCATCGACGATGCGGCCGTCATCGCTGGCTTCAGTGTGAGCCTGGGCGGGCAGCCCGTAGCCGGGAACGTTGCCGAGAGCGGCGATGTCTTCACCTTCACACCGGCCGCAGCCCTTACCGACGGCCTTTACCAGGTGTCGGTGACCGCCGTGGATATCGCCGGCAACAGCCAGGTCTATACCTTTGCGTTCATTCTCGACGGCCAGCCACCGGCGGCGCCGACAATCACCGGCGGTACGACACTTTCCGGGACCATTGCCGTCCGTCCGGCGACCAACCAGTCCAGTGCGACCTCCGTAACCCTGACCGGTACCCGCGAGGACAACACCGCCATCTGGATCAACGGTGTTGAGCGAGCTGTGGCCGGCAGCGGCGACTGGACCGTGGTTCTGGCCCTGCAGCAGGGCGACAATGCCCTGGAAATCAGCGCCCGCGACACGGCCGGCAATGCCAGCGACAGTGTGTGGGTCGATATCTTCGTGGATTCCACCGCCCCGGCTATAGGTGCCATGACCCCGGCGGACGGCAGCTTTGTGAACGCGGCCCCTGCTCAAGTGACTGTTGCCTATGGCGAAACCGGCAGCGGACTGGATCTGGCGCAATCAACCCTTCTGGTGCGCGACAATGCGTTTACCGCAATTACGGGGAACTGGACCGAGCAGGGCGGTGATACCCTGTTGTTTACACCGACCGTGGCCTTGGTGGACTCAATTTATACGGTTACGGTTCAGCTCAAGGATAATTTTGGCAACCAATCCGCCGTGCTTCAGTATCATTTCTCCCTGGACACCGCACCACCCGACGCGCCCGTGGTCAACCCGGTGACCTCGCCGACCCACAGCCTCAGCCAGACCATTACCGGGACCCGCAATGCTTTCGACGCCCTGTTGGTCAACGACCAGGAGATTCTGGGACACACGGCAGAAACCAGTTGGTCCCATGCCGCAACCCTGGTTAGCGGCGACAATACCTTTGTCTTCAAGACCCGCGACCGGGCCGACAACCAGAGCGACCCGGTCACGGTGACCATCGTCTACGATGACGTGGCGCCCCTGACAGTTGACACCCTTTCGGTCAACGGGGCCAGCGACGGCACCCGGGCCATCTTGAACTGGACCGGCTACGACGAATCCACCCACGGCGATATTGCCGCTTACCGCATTTATCAGGCCGAATCATCTTTTGACGATGTCTCCGGCCTCACCGCCCTGGGTACCGTGCCGGCCGGGCAGTTCGCCTACACCGCCACCGGCATGACCCGTGGACAGACGTACTGGTTTGCCGTGGTTGCCGTGGATACCATCGGCAACGCCCGCTCCGCGGTGACGGCGGTTTCAGCCGTGATCACGGACATCCTGCCGCCCGAAGATGCCGTCAATCTCACGGTTACTTCGTTCGGCGACCGCCTGGTCTTCAACTGGCAGGCCTCCCCCGACTCCATGGGGGACCTGGCCGGCTACGTGGCCTACTTCGACGGAGCGGCCACCGGGGTCGACCTGCTGGCGAACCAGTCCAGCTATGAGCGCCCGGGCCTTGCGGCGGCTACCGCGTATACGCTGAGGCTAACGTCCAAAGACAACGACGGCAACGAGAGCATCGGGACGTCCGTTACGGGCCACACCTGGCTGGCCAACCCGGCCGGCCTAGCCGCGGATCCCTACAGCGGTTATGTGGACCTCACCTGGAATCCGGCTGTCCCGGCCGAATACCTGGATCACTATGCGGTCTATGTCAGTGAGAGCGACTTTAGCGATACGACCGGCCTGACGCCTGCATTGACCACTACCGGCACGGCCATCAAGGTGGCCGGCCTGACCAACAACACTCCCTACTACTTTGCCGTGGCAGCCGTGAACCTGTCCGGCGGCCAGTCCCCGGCGGTGACCACCGTGACGGCAACCCCGGCTCCGGATTCCGCCGGGCCGACCATCACCGACATCCGGGCGGACAACCTTCCGTTTGCCTCCGGCCAGACCCTGGACAAACCGGTCCTCTTTGCCGTCATGGCCGAAGATCCGGCCGGAGTGAGCCGGGTGGAATTCTTCATTGACGGTCAGCCGGTGCATACCGACTACAACGCGGTCTACTCTTTCTTCTGGAATGTGGTGGCGGCCACCGACGGCGCCCACACCTTGACCGTAAAACTCTACGACACCTTGGACAACAGCACCACGGTGGATTACGGCGTTACCGTGGCCTTGGGTCTGCCCCAGGCGCCCACCATCAGCAGCCCGGCCGCCGGCACGGTTTTCAACAAGGCCGACATTACGGTGAGCGGCCACGGCGACAAGTACAGCCAGATCCAGATGTTCGTCAACGGCACTCCGGCCGGCGACCCCACGGACGTGGACGGCGCGGGCAACTTCGCCATTCCGGTGACTCTGGTTGAGGGCACCAACACCCTCACGGCCACGGCCGCCAACCGCGCGGGCACCGGCCCGGAGAGCGCAGCTGTTGCTGTGTCTCTGGATACGACCATCCCCACCGCGCCCACGGGCCTGGCGGCCCAGGCCAAAGCAGCCGGCGCCGTCCGGCTCACCTGGCAGCCAACCACCGGGATCGAGATCAGCGGTTTCAACCTCTACCGGGCCAATACCGATTTCATTGACCCGGCCGCGGCCATCAAGCTCAATACGGCCCTGCTGACCGCCACGACCTATGACGACCTGCCGCCGGAAGACGGTACCTGGTACTACCGGGTGACGGCTGAAACCGGCGCAGGGAATGAAAGTGATCTTTCTGAACCCGCCAGTGTGAACTCCGATAGTACCGGCCCGCGGGCGTCCGCCATCGTTTACACCCCCCAGGGCGCCTACGACGCCACCTCCGGCCGCATGGGACCCGGCCGGGTGGATGTGACTCTCAGTTTAAATGAGCCGCTCCAGACCGCACCGTTCTTGAGCATCACGCCCGAAGGCGGCAGCCCCATATCCGTAGAGCTGACCAAAACTTCGGACCTGGTCTACACCGGCTTTTTCACCATCGACGAATCCGCGCCGACCGGCACGGCCTATGCCATTTTCTCGGCCCGGGATGTGGCCGGCAACCGCGGCACCGAGGTCGACAGCGGGGCCAGCATCCTCATCGATACAGCCGGCCCGGCCGTGGCGCGTCTCATCGTCCAGCCGGCCGTGCCCATCCGGACCGACCAGGCAGCGCCGGCCACCATTACGGTGACCCTGGGCATTGACGGGGCGGTTAAGCCCGGCACCACGCCGGTGCTTACCTACAAGCTCTCGGGAGAAGGCCGCACGGATATCGCGGTCGACACCCTGACCCGGATCGAGACCCAGAGCGGCGACGCAGAGACCTGGCAGGCCGTCTTCGACCTGGTGGCGGACGCGGGCCTGAGCGGTCCCGAGTCCTTCAGCTTCGGCTGGCAGGCACTGGATGACCTCGATAATGTCGGGACCCGCATCCAGGGTCTCAACCTGTTCCAGGTCTACCAGGGCGACCTGCCGCCGCTGGACGTGCCCAGCGGGGTGGCCGGCCTGGCCCTTTCCGGCGGGCGGGCGCAGATCACCTGGGAGGCGGTAGACGAAGCCGCCGGGTATGAAATCTTCCGCCAGGCCCCGGGCGAGACCGAGCCGACCGCCTGGGCGCGGCCCGGCAACGTCACCGAATTCATCGACACCCCGGATGCCGACGGAATCTATGCGTACGCTGTGGCCAGCATCCGGACCGAAAACGAACAGGAGGCGGTCAGCGGCCTGAGCACCGTCGTGACCGTCACGGTGGATTCCGTGGCGCCGGTCGCACCGGAAAACCTGACCCTCGAGCTGGTGGCCAACGGCATCAAGGCGGCCTGGGATGCCCCGGCCCAGAGCGAGACGGTCACCTATGCGCTCTATCGCAGCGATGTCCAGATCCTAACCACGGTGGACGGGCTCACCGCTTACATCCCGGGGATCCCGCACAGCACGGAAGAGAACCTGGTCATCGATCCCACACCGTCGCTGACCGATTACTACTACGCAGTGGCGGCCGTGGACGCGGCCGGCAATGTATCGGCGCCCTCCAATAGCGAACACCTTAATGTCGACCTGCTGCCGGTGTCTTCACTCATGGTAACCCAGATCGACACCGACGCACCGGTCGTGGCCTGGACCCACCCGGGCGGGGCCATCGCCGGCTTCAACCTGGCCATCGACGCTGTCCAGGTCAATGCCACGCCGCTGAGCGAACAGTCTTACATTGACACGGGCTACGCCGGGGACACCCGCGCCTACACCCTGACGGCCGTGGACAGCGGCAACGTCGAGAGCCTGGCCCGGACCATCACCTTGCCGCAACTGGCGGCGACGGTCCAGCCGGACCAGCAGGTAAAACGTGGTGTGATGAACCGGCTTGAATATACCGTAACCAATTCAGGGACGGCTGCGGTGGATAACATCCAGCTGAAGGTCCGTCTCAACGGCAAGGACCACATTTCCGAAACTTTCAGCCTTCAGCCTTCAGCCTTCAGCCTTATACCTGTCATCGTCGGCGGCTACAGCGACCTGCCTGATGTGGCCGACCTGCAGACCACCATCGAGGTCACACCCCAGAGCACCGAGACCGTAAGGGTCGTCCGCAACGGCACCATCCCCGTTGGGGACGGCATGCTGGTGCTCCAAATCCTCAATGAGGAGTTCACCCGCGGCGCCTCGGGCACCGTCCGCTTCACCCTGGAGAACACCGGTGAAGAAGAGATCGAAATCATCACCGCCAGGAGCAGCGGCAACGCGGCATCCCACCAGGTGACCCTCTACCTGGAAGATGCCGACGGCAACGTGATCGCCACGGCGCCTTTCCGCCAGTTTGTGGGGGCTGCCATTGCCGCCCTGTCCAACGGGAACCTGGTGGCCCGGATACCGGCCGGTGAAACCTTCACGTCTGACCCGCTCTCCATTTCGGTCCCAGGCAATGCGCCGGATACGGTGACTGCCCGCCTGGTCATCGACAAGATCTACTACCACCACAACCGCAGCGACCAGGTGGAGATGAACGGGCTGGCCTCAAACTACGACGTTACCTTGATCGAGACGACCTACTTCGGCGAGGTGACCGTGATCGTCCCGGCTGTCTCCACCGGGGACGAGGATATCGTCATTTCGGGTCGGGCCGTGTCCCGGGCCACCGGCGACCCCCTGGCCAACGCCGCCCTGAACCTCGTGGTCACGACCAGTGGGTTCGAGCGCAGCTACGATGTCTACACCAGCGCCGACGGCACCTTTAGCCACACCTTCACGCCCCAGGCCGGCGAGGCCGGCATGTATACGGTGCGAGCGGTCCACCCGGACCTCACGGACCGACCGGTGCACGGCACCTTTACCATCAATAACGTGGCGGTGACCCCGGGAGCGGTGAACCTCAACATTCCCAAGAACTACGAACAGCAGGTGCGCATCCAGGTCACCACCGGCGACGGCACCCCGGTGACCAACTTGCGCCTGGAAACCGTCGGCACCGTGCCGGAAGGCCTCCATTACACCGCCGGCACGGCCATTGCTTCCCTGGCTGCCCGGCAGACCGGCTACCTGGATTTCAACCTGTGGGCCGACAACACGGCCGGCACCACCGAGAGCTTCACCCTGGCGGTAAAGTCCGATGAGCCGGGCGGCGATCCGTGGGCGCTGGTCAGTGTCAACGCCCAGTTCTCCGAAGCCAAACCGGTTCTCTACTTCACGCCCAACCACGTGGAGACCGGCGTGGCCCAGACCCAGTCCGTGACCGAAACCGTGGTCCTGGAAAACCGAGGTCTGGAAACAATGAACGGCGTGAATCTGGTGCTGCTCAATGACGACGCCAGCCCAGCTCCGGCCTGGGCCCAGCTCAATGCCGCTGCCGGCCAGGGCGATATCGTTGTTGGTGACACCCGTGATGTGGGCCTGACCTTCACCCCGGCCGACACCGTTACGCCGGGGACCTATGCCTTCCGGCTGCGGGTGAGTGCGGACAACTACCCGGCCACGGACATCCTGACCTATGTATCGGTGGTGGCCGACGGGATCGGCAGCGCCCTGTTCAAGGTCAGCGATATCTACACCGGCACGACCGACAGCGGCGGCGCTATTATCCAGGGCCTGTCCGGTTCGAAGATCTGGCTCCAGAACGAGGATGTCCTCACCGAGGAGTACACCCTGCATACCGACAGTCTGGGCGAGGCCCTGTTTGCCGACCTGCCGGCCGGGCGCTACAAGTTCCGCGCAACCGCCACCAACCACCAGGAGAAGATAGGGCGCCTGTGGGTCAAACCCGGTCTGACCGCCACCGAAGAGGTGTTCCTGGACTATAACCTGGTCACCGTGGAGTGGTCGGTGAGCGAGATTACCATCGAAGACAAATACGAAATCATCCTCACGGCCGTCTACGAAACCGACGTGCCGGCGGCCGTGGTGGTGGCCAGTCCCACCTCCATTACCCTGCCGACGATGAAGGCCGGCGACGTCTACAACGGCGAGTTCACCCTCACCAACCACGGCCTGATCCGGGCGGACAACATCGAGCTCGGACTGCCGGCTGACGACGCCAATTTCACCTACGAACTGCCGGATGGGTTGCCGACCAGCATCGCCGCCAAGTCGTCGGTGACCATCGCCTACCGGGTGACCTGCGTGAGTCCGCTGGAACCGGACGGCACGGGCACCGGCGGCGGCTGCCAGACCTACGGCAGCTGCATCACCATCGGCTATCAATACCAGTGCACCAACGGCGTGCTGAGCAAGAACGCCATCAATTACTGCATGACCTCCCAGTACGGCTGCACCGGCGGGGGCGGCGCGCCGCCCACGGTCAGCACCGGCGGCGGCACCTGGAACTACGGCAGCAGCTCAGGCAGTGGGTCCACGTCCGCCCCGGCCCCGGCCCCGGCTCAGATCGAAGGGGTGAAGTGTTTTCCGCAGCCGGAAAGAAAAGAAAAGTTCTGTGTCTCCTGCTGGCTGAAAGACACCGCTAAAAACATCATGCAACCGGTCGGCTCCGCCGTAAACACCTACATGCGCGAGTACACCCGCGACAGCCGTGATCTCACAGTCAAGGTGCCCGGCGGCAGTGTTTCGATCCAGCGCTGGTACTACGGCAACCGCTGGTACTTCGAACATGAACGGCAGCGCCTCCAATTCAACCTCGGCTCCCAGAACGGGGCCATCGAGTCCATCGACAAGGGCGGCGTGATTTACGAGGCCGCCGGTACGGGCATCTTTGTGCATGAAACCTATCGGATCGCAAAGCAGGCCGATGATACCTGGCGCTGGGAAGACACCTACGGCGCCTGGAAGGCTTTTGCGGCGGACGGCCGGATGACGGCTTTCGGCAACCGGTCGGGCACGATCGCCAATCTGGTGTACACCGGCGAGGAACTTACCGGTTACACCAACCGCAATGGCGATCAGGTCCTCTGGCTGGAGTATGACGGTGACCGGATCTCGGCGGCCACCGATGTCGAAAACCGCCGGGTATCCTACGGTTACACCGACGGGCAACTGACCACGGTTACCGATGTCCGCGGTCACGACGCAACATTCGAGTACGACAGCGAAGGGCGGATGAAATGCACCGTGGATGTCGGCGGCAACGAGCGCCATATTACCTACGACAGCTACGGTAATGTGGCTTCCGTGCTCGATGCAGACGGGGTGGGCCATCAGTTCGAGTTTGATTTTGACACCGGCAAGGAAGAGACCTACGCCCGCATCACCAGTACGTCCGGTATGCTCAAGGAAGTCTGGTACGATCGGGACGGCGATACCCGCAAGGTGGTGGTCAACGGCCGAGCCGTCCAGAAGATCGACAAGGACGGCCGCGCTCATATCCTGACCGACGAGGCCGGTCTGGTGACCCGCAAGGAATACGACGAATGGGACAACCTGACCCGCACGGTCTATCCGGACGGCACCGAAACCTCGGCCCAATACGAGCACACCTTTAATCGCAAGATCCAGGAAACCGATGAGAACGGCGTTGTCACCGCCTACGAGTACGATGCCAGTGGCCACCTGGTGAAAAAGACCGATGCCCAGGGTTCGGATGTCGAGCGGGTCACCGAGTACGAATACGATCATGACGGCCACTTGCTCGTGACCAGAAGGCTTGGCGTCGGCGATACGCTTACGGCCGAAACCGTGATGACCTATGATGCTGTCGGAAACCTGGCTACGGTCACCGATGCGGAAAACAACATTACCCGCTTCACGTCCCACGATGTCATGGGCAACGTGCTTACCAAGGAAGATGCCCGCGGAAAAACCTGGACCTATGAGTATGACGAGACCGGCAACCTAACCAAGGTCACCGACCCCCTTCTGAACGTGACTCAGTTGTTCTACGACAACCTGGGCAACAAGGTGCGTGAAGTCGATGCGGAGAATCGTGAAAAGCTTTTCGAGTACGACGGGCACAACAACCTGGTGAAGGTGACCGATGCTTCTCTCAAGGAAACCCTGTTCGAATACAACTCGGACAATAAATTGGTCAAACAGACCGACCCGGAAGGCAAGGTCAAGATTTTTGTTTACGACAACGAGGGACGCCTACTCAAAAGCGTGGACGGAAACGGCAACGAGGTCAGCATCGAATACACCGAAGGGACCGGGTGCTCCTCCTGTTCAGGCGGAGCCGCGACCAACCAACCGGAACGGGTAATCTACCCGACCTTTGAAAAGAGTTTTACCTACGACCAGCGCGGCCGCAAACTGACCGAGGCGGATCACCTGGGTGCCGACGGCTCGACCCTGACCGCATTCGTGTACGACAATGTCGGGAACCTGGTAGTCAAAAACGACCGGGAAACCAAGGCTAAGGACTACGCCTATGACGATCTGAATCGCCTGCAGACAGTGACTGATGCCATTGGCGGTCAGACGATCTATGGTTACGACGTGCGAGACAATCTCGTTTCCTTGACCGATGCGGAAACCAACACCACCCGATTCGAATACGATCGCAACAACCGTTTGGTCAAAGAGGTCCGCCCCATGGGGCAGGAGACCGTCTACACTTACGATGCGGCCGGTAACCTCACCGAAAAACTGGATGCCAAGGGGCAGAAAGCAGTTTATTCCTATGATGATGCCGGCCGCCTGGAGACAATCCAATACTTTGCGGCCACAGACCTCGTCAATCCGGTCAAGACCGTGGCGTTCACCTATGACAAGGTCGGCAACCTGAAGAGTTATGACGACGGGACCACCACCGGCACCTTCGGCTATGACGAGAACCACCGCAAGGTGACTGATACAGTCGATTACGGCGATTTCAGCCTCACGAACACATACGCCTACTATGCCAACGGGTTGAAGAAGACCTACACCGGGCCGGACAATGTGCCCTATGGCTACACCTACGATCCCAACAACCAACTCACCGGGGTCACCATACCGGGGCAGGGCATGATTACGATCAATGCCTACACCTGGAACCGCCCGGCGGCCATGACGTTGCCCGGCGGGGCCACCAAAACCTTTGCTTACGATCCGCTCATGCGAGTCAAACAGATCCTTTCCAAAGACCCAGGAGGCAATGCTCTTGTAGATTATAATTATAACTACGACAAAATGGACAACATCACAGCCAAGAATGCAGAGCACGGCGGCTATGGGTATCAGTATGACGACCTGTACCGTTTGACAAATACCGACAACCCAGCGACAACTGATGAAGCGTTCACCTACGACAAGGTGGGCAATAGGTTGACCGATGCTGCCACCACCGGCAACTGGAACTACAACCGAAATAATGAATTGGGTGGATATGACAGCACTACATTCGAATACGATGTCAACGGCAACATGACCAAAAAGACCGTTGACGGTGTGGTCACCAGCTCCGTATACAATATGGTAGACCGGTTGGCCGAGATCTGGAATGGCGAGGCCGGCAGCGGTTCTTTGACAGCGACGTATTATCACGATCCATTTGGGCGGCGTTTGTGGAAGGACGTCGGCGGGGTCAGGACATACTTTCATTATGCCGACGAGGGTTTGGTGGGTGAATATGATGCTGGTGGGGTGGAAATCAAAACATATGGCTACAAGCCTGGTTCGACATGGACTACTGATCCGCTTTTTATGAAGGTGGGTAGCAGCTACTACTTCTACCACAATGACCATATGGGTACGCCGCAGAAGATGACGAGTGCGAATGGGGCGGTGGTTTGGAGTGCGAAGTATGAGAGTTTTGGACAGGCGGTTGTTGAAGTCGGGACGGTTGTGAATAATTTCAGGTTTCCGGGCCAGTACTTCGATACCGAGTCTGGTCTGAATTATAACTACCACCGGTATTATGATTCTGAATTAGGAAGATACTTGAGGAGAGATCCAATTGGTATAGGCGGTGGAATTAATTTGTTTAATTATGTCTCTATGGACCCAATAAATAAATCAGATATAATGGGATTATGTCCATGCAACTCAGATTGTAAAACTGGAATGTATTCATTTACTGGGGTTGAATATGGTGGTTTTGCCGTTGTTGCTGGAATAACAACGCGAAATCTTAATGTTGCATGTTCTGATGCATCAAGCAGCTTCAATATGCAGTTATCATGCTTGAATTTTGGTGGCGGCGCTGGTGGAGGTGTTCAGTTCCCAACAGGTGTCGTCAATGCTTGTAGTAAAGAAGAAGCGAAGGATAAGCTGTCGGGCTGGGGTGTATTTTTTAACCTCTTGCCTATACAATTACCTCCCTCATTTGGTTTAGGGATAGGTTTTGACAAATCGACTACAAATGAAAGCTTCAGTGGATCTCCTGGTGTTGGGCTGGAGGTATCAGCAGGTGGCTCTTATTGTTGGTTAGGCGATAAAGCGCCTTGGATAATTTTCTAAAATGTAAAAAAGCTATCCAATTGAAGGATACAAATGATAAAAGAAGCACCGAGCGTATGTCCGAAATGTAAAGCAGAATTTCTACTATCGGAGAATTCTGCCTATCAGGTAAAGCGAAAAGTAGCACCTTTCTGGTTTTTTGATGCCTTAAAGCAGTTTGAAAACTACAATGTGGCTGTATGCCCAAATTGCAAACACCGATATAAGGATGAAACTCAAAGACTTCTTTTCGTCTTTAAATCTCCGTATGTGATGCTATTTACAGTTTGTTTTATGTTTTTTTTAATCGTAATTTCATTAACGATAATCAAGTATTATTTCTTGAATTAATTCAGGGTGCGCATATGAAAAGTAAAACCATTTCTGTAGGTTCCAGGGGGTCGCAGCAAGGTAAGGTATTCAGTCGGTTCTTGGGGGCGCACCCTCACCTTCGGGGTCGCACCGCCCTACACCGCCCTACTACCTCTACCTTCGGGGTCGCACCGAGCTAACCTATAGAGATAATGGGTGAAAAGTAAAAAAGAGGGTTTAAAACTTGCTTAGATACACCTTTTTGATATCGAAAAGCGCCTTTTAAGGAAATCCGGTCTATGGCGCGTGCTTATCGCTATTACATCCCCGGACACATCTGCCATCAGCCTTCGCTTCTCAAGCTTCCGTCTTCGCTCATCGAGCTTCCATCTTCGCTCATAGAGCTACGCCGGACAAGACGCCGGACAAGACGCAGGACATGTCGTCGCAGATGTCGCAAGACAAGTATCACCCACCAGGCTTCGCCTGCGGCTTCGACCCGACAGGCCGCTGTCATAAAAGAGAATTTCTGCTGAAGTTTTAGAAGAATCATAAGCGCCGGCTTGAGTTTATATTTGAAGCTAATCAGCGGTTCGGTCTGATTGTCTGGAACTAAAACGTTGCTTCAAATCACATCGAACCGATCAGACTTAAACAACTGGAATCATATTAAAATCGCCATTCAGAACGACGCGCAGTTGACATACAGTACGTTATCGATCATAATTTTCCTAAATAAGGCTTAAATCCGTGTCAATGACCGATTTGGGTCACCACCATCCATTGAGATCTTATCACTAAAATATAAAAGTTGATTTTTTCCTGTTTTTTTCTTGAAGGAGGAATTCTTACCACAAACTTCTTAGAAGCGAGGTCTCATCATGATGCTTATCTGCAAGTCCTGTGGATTAGAAAAAGAAGTACCTGAGAAATATGCCGGGAAAACAGTTAAATGTCCTCAATGCAAAAACCCGGTGAAAATTCGCGAAGCAGTCCAGGTGAGAGACAGTAAATATTCAATTGCCACGTTTGTGGCCAGGACCGCCCAAAAAGATAAAGATGAGGGGCTTTTTGAGCTTGAAAGCAACAATATGCTTGAGATCAATGTTGATGGATCTGTCTGGACTAAGATGGGCTCCATGATTGCTTACACAGGCGAAATCAAATTCACCCGTGAAGGTGTTATGGAACACGGCTTAGGAAAACTTCTAAAAAAAGCCGTCAGCGGGGAGGGGGCGACATTAACCAAAGCAGAGGGAAAAGGCGCACTATACCTTGCAGATGCCGGCAAGAAAATTACTGTTTTAGAGCTTGATAATGAAACGATTTGTGTAAATGGGAACGATCTGCTTGCTTTTGAGTCTTCTGTCGACTGGGATATCACCATGTTAAAAAAAGTAGCCGGCATGCTTGCGGGCGGATTGTTCAATATTAAACTGAGTGGCAAAGGCATTATCGCCATTACCACGCACCACGATCCTTTAACATTAAAAGTATCCCCTGGAAGACCGGTCATAACCGATCCCAACGCGACTGTGGCCTGGTCAGGAAATCTGGCTCCAGACCTTAAGACCGATATATCCTTTAAGACCTTCTTGGGAAGAGGAAGTGGAGAGTCAATCCAGATGAAATTCGATGGTAGTGGTTTTGTTGTGGTCCAGCCCTTTGAAGAAGTATATCTGCAGGCTAAATAGTTGCCAAGGTCCCACCAGTATGTCGCAGATCAATCTTAGGATGAGTTAGATCACTAGAAGCGGTTTCAAAACCTCCCCTAGAACTCAACCTCTGTGTTGGGTGCTCTGTTTAAATCCTCGAAATACTATAGTATTCCTCCGGTTTAAACCTCGCATCCGCCTTGATTTTGAGCCCGATTGAAGGTTTTGAAACCGCTTCTAACCACTAGACAGACTATTTGTGCTATTGCACTAATCCGCGGGTTTGCTCTAATATGGTCATGACATCAGGAGGATCGAATGTTTCAAAGCTGCAAAGTAGTTGTCAGTATCCTTATGTGTGTTGTTTTCATCACCCCGGTTTATGCTCAATCACCCAGCACAAAAGAGATGAAAGCGGTCGGCAAATCCTTCCGTGTGGCGTATCGCGACTGCACCAATAAGGTGCTGCGCTGTATGGACTCCTGCTCTGTGAACGTCGATAAGACTCTTCCGCCCTGTCAAGAGAAATGCGTCGAGGCAGCCAACTCCTGTGAGCCGTCTGCCGATATTCAAAAAAGCCATTACAACACCATGAATGCGGCTGAGCTAACCAACCTCAAGGCGGAGACAGATGCCTGTTTTCGGGATATGTTGGTGGAAGCCCGAAAGTGTGATCCTCAACTAGACCTGATAAAAAGAATAGAGTGTGTCGTAAGGCTGACAAATCTTCCTGAAAGATGTGTACGAGCCGCCTACGAACGTTTTCAAAACAAGGAGAGGTTTCCAGAACAGTAGAAGCGGCTTCAAAAAGAGGCACGTCGAGTGAACTTGAAGCGATATCAGGATACATGTTGATAAAATTGCTTAACACCGGCCGCATCATCTTTTCGATATTGAAAAGTCCTTTCCAGGGATATCCCTTCAATGGCATGAACGCAGCGATCTTTTTTCCCAGAAAACGCTGCCATCACGCTTCGCTTGTCAACCCGAACCGGACAGGCCTTGACCACCACGGTCGATAAAGAAAATCTTGGATGAAATTATACTGCCTTGTTGTGATCACGCGGGAACATCGACCGGGTTGATCTGTTCTTTTAAGAGGAGATGATAGTATTCGCCTTTAGAATCAACCAGGCCGGCATGGGTGCCTTGCTCCCTGACAACACCGTCGCGTAAAAGCATGATGGAGTCACACTCCTGAACCGTGGAAAGGCGGTGGGCGATGATAATGGCCAGCCGGCCTTGCATCAGTCTTTGCATGGCATCATGAACCTTTTGTTCCGATTGAGAATCCATATAGGATGTGGCTTCATCGAAGATGATCAGGTCCGGGTTAAAGGCAAAGGCTCTTGCGATGCAGACCAGTTGTTTCTCGCCGCTGGACAGGGGGCGACCACCTTGCTCTATATGGGTGTCCAGCCCGTCAAACTTCTCGAACAAAAAATCGCAATTGGCATCGTACAGGGCTTTTTCCAGCACGGCATCCGGGATAGCCATAACTGAGGGACTGATGTTTTCGCGGATGCTGCCGGAGAAAAGGATGGGATCCTGCATGACCAGAGCCAACCGGTTTCGAATTTCCGTGATTGGGATCCGGTGGTGCGTCTGGCCATTGATGAGAATGTGGCCGCCATCCGGTTGATAGAATCCTGAAATCAAATTGATGATCGAGCTTTTCCCGGCCCCGGTTTGGCCCACTATCCCGATGGAACTTCCCCGGGGAAGATCAAAAGAGATCTTTTTCAAAACAGGTTCTTCTTTCTTGTAGGAAAAATCGACCCGCTCAAACGAAAGGGTGTCGATTCTTTTCAGCACGTCTGCTTCCGGGTCAATCTGCTGAGTGGCAGGCTTGATGTTCAGGACAGTGACAATGCGTTCGGCCGATGCCAGCGCATTCTGGAGCAGGTTGAATTTTTCGGACAGCTCCCTTAATGGCCTGAAAAACAGTTTCATATAGGTCAAAAATGCCACCAGCTCTCCCAATGTCAGGGCATTGTCAAGGAACTGAAAGCTGGCTGTCCAGATGATAACCGCCACACAGACCACGCCGAGAAATCCGATAAAGGGCATGAAGATCGAATATGTTTTAATCTGAAACAGGTTGGCTGTAAAATGCTCAAAATTCAAATTTTGAAACCGTTGAAAAAAAGAATCCCGGGCCGCTGATGTCTGGATAATTTTGATGCCGATAATCCCTTCTGAAAAGCTGTGATTGATTTCCGCGATCTTTTGTCGGATGGTTCTGAATACTTTGCGAGATACTTTTGAGAAACCGGTAATGGTGATCACGAGAATAGGAATCAGCAGCGACAGATATAGGGCCAGGTTAAAATCGATGGTAAAAAGAATGACCATGATGCCCGTCATGAGAAAAAGATCTTTAAAAATGAAGATCAGAACGCTGGTGAACATCTCGTTCATGTTCTCAATATCCCCGGCCACGCGGGACACCAGGCGACCGCTGGTGTTCTGGTCATAAAAGGCGACCTCCAGAAATGCCATACGAGAAAAGAGAAGGGCGCGCAGGTTCAGAATGATCTTTTGGCCGGTGTACTCCATAAAAAGCGTTTGGATAAAATCAAGGATAAAAGCGGCCAGGATAAACAGGGCAAAGAAGATGGCATAGGTTTTAAAAGAGAGAAAACTTATCCCAAACAGTTCCACGCCAGTGGTATCATTTGGCGGAACGATAAAACCATCAAAGGCTTTCTGAATGAGGATGGGCTGCAGCAAATCCAAGGAGGTGACCACAAAAACAAGAAACGTGGTAAGGCCCAGCATCCAGATATAGGGCCTTATAAAAGGCCAGATGGCTCTGGCTATTTCGCGGTTGGCCAGTTTGCTCTCTTTTTCTTCAAAAGGGGTCTCAGGCATGGTAGGCCCCCTCGAACCGCTGCACCCGATACGATGCTTTATAAAATTGGTCTTGCTCGATCAGTTCGGCATGAGTTCCGGCGTGGCTGATTTCTCCGTCTTTTAAAATGTAGATCTGGTCGCAGAAGGCCAGTGCGCTGATTCGGTGGGAGATAATGATAATGGTGGCCGCAAGATTCAACCGGCCCAGGCGCGACATCACCTTTGAAGCCGTATCCGTATCCATCTGGCTGATGGGGTCATCCAGGATGATAATGGGTTTTTCAACGATCAGGGTGCGGGCCAGGGCAATGCGTTGCTTTTGTCCGCCTGAAAGGGTTATCCCCCGTTCACCGACAATTGTTTCCAACCCCTTGTCCATTTTCTGCAGGGTCTGTTCAAGGCTGCAGACCTGGATAATGTTATCCAGCGCAGCATCCGATATCTTGCGGTGCATCAGAATATTTTCGCGGATGGTGCCTGAAAAAAGAAAACTCTCCTGGGGCATCAGGGCAATATTGGACCTCAGATAATCAAGATCTATCGTTTCAATACCGGCGTTCGCCAACAGGATTTGCCCTTTGTCCGGATCGTAAAGCCGGGGAATCAATTGGACCAGGCTTGTTTTGCCGGATCCGGGCGGGCCGCTGATGCCAATCTTTGATCCCGGGATGATATCGAGATTAATGTTGGATAGGACCGGTTTGCCCCCGTTGTAGGAAAATTCGATATCTCTAAAGCGGATGTTGCCTGAGATTTTGTCCGGGATGGTTGGCATAACAGGACTGGTTACCGCAGGTTTGACATCCAAGAGTGTATTGATTCTTTTCAAAGAGGCCATGCCGCGCTGGTACAGGTTGGTCATCCAGCCGATGGCAATGATGGGCCAGGCCAAAAGACCTAGGTATTGCAAAAAGGCCACCAGTTCGCCGGTTGTCAGGGATTGCTCCATGACAAGAAAGCCGCCGTAGAAAATAACCACCAGGGTGGAAAGATTGAAAAAGAAGCCTAGCATGGGACGCAGGAGCGCTGTAATCACCGCCCGCTTGAGGTTCTTGCTGAAGTAGTCTTTCGATGCGACGGCAACCTTATCGGAGATGATGCCTTCAAAGTTAAAAACCTTGATAATGCGAATCCCAAAGAAACCTTCTCTTATAATTTCAGTCAATTTAGAGAATGATTCCTGGGCCGTTGTGTGGTGCTGATGCATTTTTTTACCCAGGGTCCGGGTCACGTAGATAAGAAGCGGCATGGGCAGCATGGCAATGGCGGTTAGCTTGGGATGCGTCCATATCATGATAGCCAGCGTGGTACCGCCCAGGAGAATCGTGTCCACGAGCGCAATAAGGCCGAATCCGAAGGCCATCCGGACATGATTGATATCACTTGTGGCGTGGGCCATGATATCGCCTGTTTTGACTTTGTCATAGAAGGCCGAGTCCATTCTCAGGACATGATCAAAAAGGTCATCCCTTATCCCGCGTTCAACATCCCGGGCGCTCCCCATGAGCAGGTTGCGCCAGCAATAGCGCAAGATGGCCATGCCAAGACCTAAAAGAACTATATAGAAGCATTGCCAGACCAATTGGCTGCGTTCAAAGTTGCCACTGCTCAATGTGTCGATGGCCCCTTTAACGATCTGGGGAATGATAAGCTGGGCGCCGTCCACGATGATCATAAAAAAAATGCCCAAAATAATTTTGAGCGCGTTCTTTTTAAAATATGGATAGATTAGATTCAAAACTGTTCCAAGGTCCGCATTCTTTAATGTTCGTTAACCCGCTTTTTAAGATCGGCCTTAGAAGTTAACCATTTCCTGCGGCAATTCAATACAGGCTGATATTGCGGTTGCCGACATCCCTGGGCAAAGCCGTATTTAACGGGTAAGTGATAGAGGAGGGGAGGGGTTACGTAATTGATCGCCGCTAATAAATATCATAGGTCAATGTCTGCAGGCGGTTTTGTCTTTTTATCTGGACAGCGGTATGGGCTGCGGATCTCAGATCTTCGAAGAGCGTGGCCACATTTTCGGCAGATGTCGCCGGTTTGCCGGCTACCCGGGTCAACACGTCGCCGTTTTGCAGCCCGAGTATCCGGAAGACGGAATTCGGCCAGAGGGTGGTTATCAGCAAGCCGGCGTTCTGATCATTCTCCGTGTAGCGGGTAAGACCGGCCGGGTTCATGGTATAGCTGATATGACGCAGCGCCTGTTCGAAGAGTGGTCGATTCAAGGTTATGATTCGTTCGGGCGGGTTGTCGAGATCGGAATCGATGTAGTCCGGCTCACCTGTTGGCAGGCTGGCCATTGTGAGGACTTCCTCCCTGCCATCCACGCTCAAGACTACTGCCTCCCGGGTGATGCGTTTCACGATGGCTTTCCGGATCGAAGCACCAGGGCGGTAAAGGCCCTGCCGGTGTGTTTCGATATCTTCGATCACGGCATAGGTGTGCCGGTTGTTTTCATCGGTGACCGTACCCCATAGCCTGAGTTTTATCTCGGTCAGCGCGAGGTCGGCGAGATCGTCCAGAGCCGGGTTCATATCCCCCTGCTTGGCTCCGAACAGGTTCCTGTTTTTAATGTCTGGGTCGTCCTGGAACACTGGTTTCGCTGGTATTGTCTCAGCCAAGACAGGTAGCCTGGTTTTTTCCGGGACCGGTGCTGTTTCGAACCAGGCTTTGTTAACTTCAGAGTATATCACTTCTCCGCAGAAAACTATGACGCACAGGAGCGCCAGGTTTAGGATACCCACGGTGTCGCGATTCAGGGCCATATTTAACTATTTAAAGGATTCGATCGCCCTGTCAAGTAGGGATCATTGTCCATTTGCGATAAATAACTGAAAATAAATATATAATAGGTGTTTTCCGTATTCACTGGCCGATTCCTGGAGGGCGCCGGGTTTTCTGGCCCTCGTTTTAGGCAGCCCAGAAGAATTGCCTTGCCTATCCAACCCAAATACGCCATAGTTTTTATTTAAATGTCAGGGATATACGCTAACAAGAGGTATGGCGCGATTGTAGCAACCAGGGCCGGAAGCGGCCCGCACTTTGCTTTGAGGAGACTTCGCATGCTGAGATTGACAGCCTTTATCATCGGGGCGCTGCTGTTCTATACCCAGATTTGTGCGGCCGATTCGGTGATTCTAAGAAACGGTGATATGTTTCAAGGCAAGATTCAAAACCCGGAATTCCGGATCAAAGCCCCCTTCGGTGCGGTTACAATCCACAGTAGCATGGTCAAGGGACTATTTATGCGCAGCAGCGAACTGGATGAAGACGAGATCCAGACCATTAACAACGACTACTTTTCCGGTAAGCTTCACGTTGAAACCATAACGTTTCAAACAACTGCTGGATACGGACTCGAATTTAAACCGGCCGAAATCAGGAATATTCAATTCGAGAGCAGCGGTGTTCCCCTAGAAAAAGCCACGGCTCTGTTTTTCATGAACAATGGAGACAAATTTTCCGGCCTGCCGTTGGCGACTGATCTGCGGCTGAATACTGCCTATGCGGAAAAATCGATCCGTATGGATAACCTGGCGCGATTGAACCTCGTCAATACCGGCGAACGCGCGGTCACCGTGCACTTAAACGATGGCAGTCGGTTTGCCGGCCAGTTGCTGGAAGAACGCCTGTCCATCCGGACAGATTCACTGGATGTTATAGCGGTGTGTGTCACCAAGCTGGAAAGGATTCAGTTCAATGTCAAGAAATTGGTCATCCGGCAGGCGGAATCCACGGGGCGTATCCTGGATACGGACAGTGATGGCACACCGGATGCGCGTGATGAATGCCCTGATACCGCCTGTGGACTTAAAACCGATGAGACCGGCTGCCGCCTCGAAAGCGATACGGATAAAGATGGCATAGATGATTCGCTGGACCAATGTGCCGGCACTCCCATCGGCGCACAGACGGATGCCGACGGCTGCTGGGTGATTCAGGCCGCGCTGTTTGAATTGAACCAGGCGGAAATCAGCCCCGAATCGTATACCTACCTGGATGAGGTTGTCTGGATCCTGGAGCGTAACCCCGAACTAAACATAGAAATCCAAGGGCACGCCGACAAAAGCGGCACAGCCGAGCACAACCTGAAGCTTACCCGGGCCCGGGCAAAAGCTGTGGCAGCCTATCTGGTCGACAAGGGGGTTGCCGAAGATCGTTTAGAAGCGGTGGGGTATGGGTTTTCCCAGCCCAAAGCCAGCAATGACACAGAAGCCGGGCGGGCATTGAACCGCCGGGTTGAACTGGTGCCTATGCGCTGATAATCAGAAAAAGATTAATTGGTTTATAAAAACTCATCGGGTTTAGAACAAAACCAGGCAGAATAGCTGGCCTAAGAAGCCATAAAAGTCCGCCCGTCAGGAATACCATCGGTGAGGCACACAATCCGAACTTAACCGGCGCCCTTTCAGGCCCCACACGGTAACCACGTTTACCAAAAAAAATTGTGCAATTAAGATAATAATCTGGTGTTTTTTCGCCCTTAAATCTGAAACTTGAATATTTTGTAACGGTCATTGAAGTGAAAGAAAACCCATAGCTTGAAGGTTTTTGGCCCCCCTGTATTGCCTTTAGAATCCACCTTTCCAATTTGACAACTACTGGCCAGAATGATAGGCTGACTCAAATTTTTACCTAGTTTTTTCAAACCTTTGGCGAAGGCTATATGGGATTGTTTATATTGCAAAAAGCTGGGTACTTGGATCCCCATTACTTAATTTGAGAGATGGAGCTCCATTTTTAGTAGTCCCTTCCAAATTTAAAACTCTAATTGCAAGAAATTTATAAGTTCGGTGTCTATTTAGGCAATTCGCCGTACCATACCCTAAACTGACTATCGACGAATAATGACCGGAATTGAAAAGGTTCTAGGGGACCTTGAAAGGAAGGAACTATCCAAAAGTATGGCGTTTTGCGTACTCATGGCATGTTTCTCCCTTAATTGCAGATCTTTAAAAGATTGTGCGGAGCTTAACGCAAAACCAGGAGAATAAGATATTCGCAAGGAGATCGATGAGAATGATAAACAAAGCTAAATTCCTTGCAAGCATTCCGCTGTTCGCGTCTATGGTCAAGCAGGATATCAAGGGGATTGCGGCTCGAGCCAGCGAAGAAGTATTCCAGAGAAGCGATATCATCATAAAAGAAGGTGACATCGATACACGCCTTTTTATGGTGGTTGAGGGCAAAGTAGATGTCTATAAGGATTTAGGCAAAAGCAGTGAAAAGTGGATTCGCGCCATGGGTTCCTGTTCGTATTTCGGGGAGATGGCGCTTATCGACGACATGGTCCGGTCAGCCAGTGTCGTGGCGGTTGAAAAAACTGTTACCCTGGTGTTGGACCGCTGGAACCTTCAGCAGGAAATCAAGCGGTATCCGTCGATCGCCATGGAGTTGCTACGTCTGCTTAGCCGACGCATTCGGGCCAATGAAAAATGCATGCTGAATACCTTGGGTGCTTTTGTGCCCATCTGTGTAAAATGTAGCAAAATCTGTGAAGATAAAACCAACTGGGTACCCATCGAAATGTATATCGAAGATCATTCGGAGGCCGAACTAAGCAACACGATTTGTCCAGATTGTTCGCAGTCCTGCTATCCCCAGTTTTATATTGAAAATAGATAGGTGCCGGAAGATTGAATTTCAAAAATCGCTATGTGGAGCATGATCCCGCAACCAGGATTCCGTGCTATGTGAAACCGCTACGCAACCCAGCCCATCTGTTGACGCAGGGACTAAAGGCGCAGAGGTCCGGTATTGATTGGCATGCTAGTCGAATAATTCAGGTTCCAAGTATGATTCGGAAGTGCCCGAGCAAATTTTTGATGATTAACAGATAGGGTGCTGATTCTAAAATGCGAGGGTGGGATTTTTATTAAGATATAGCAATTTAATTAAGAAATCCGTTTAATTTTAAAGAAACTTGGAAAATCGGTGTCTTAATTGAATGAGATGACTTTATTTGGGCGTTGAGTTTGATTAACGGGCGGTCACTTGGACCTTAATCAGGGATGATACTACACAGAAAGCTACGTATTTTTTTTGCTTTTATGAGCATTTGCCTGCTCATTGCGCCCATTGTTTTGTGGCTGAAACAGTCATATACCCCCCCAAATTATTCTCCAGGCCAGTTATCAAAAAGCAAATACCCCGCCCCCCGGCAGTCCATGCAGGGGTTTCATTTCACGAGCGCAAAAGATGGCGTGAATATTCTATCGGTTGCTGCCGACAGTTTCCGAATCGAGAAGAAAAAGATCGGGGTTTTTCGTCTCGGCCTGCTAGAAGAGGCACGTTTACACAACGCCCATTTTAAAATTTACGGCTATTCACCTGCCGAATCCTTATCGCGAAACACACAAGCGACCAAAAGCCCGTCTCTTTCGAGTGAAAATAACGCGGTGAAAACGCTATCCCGGCAAACGACCTCAAAAAAAGCACACCCCGGGAAAACGGACTTTACCTTGAGAGATGTTTTCTCCAGGCAGGCGATGCCGGCGGTTTTTACTTCAAAGAAACTGGCCTTCATTGTCGCCGAGCCAGTGTCCCTGGAAGTCTACGATGAAAATGCGGTGATCACCCGGTTCATAGCCGATAGGGGAAGTTTCAATCTCCGGCAGCGGGAGATCCGTTTGTCAGGAAATGTTCGGGTTACATCCGGGGACAAAACTCTGGAGACTGCGGAACTGGCCATACATCCCAAATACGCCATGCTGAAAGCGATGGGCGATTTCGTTTTCCGCTCACCGGACGGTCAATATACCGGAAAACGTCTCATTACCGACATCCAGCTTAAACCAAAGAACATGATGAATTGAATATTGGATAGATCGCCAAGCCATAAGGAGAAATGAAGATGAAAAGAGAAAAAGGCCTCCTGGGTTTCATCCTGACGGTACTATGGATTGCCGCCTTGACCGGGCATGTCCATGCCTCTGCCAATTCTCTGGCCCTGACCGCCGAAGGTCGAGGCCTTTTGTTCGGCAGTGACAAGGTGACCCCGGCCATTATTCTGGCGGCCCATGCGGAGTTTCAGGCTGCGGTGACCGATGATCCCACCGACGCGGAGGCCAATTTCTTTTTCAGCCTCTCACGTCTGGCGGTATCCGCCGTTGAAGAGGGCTCGGGTGCCGGGCTCGAAACCTTGCAGGATCTATTCCTGGCCTGTGGGGTTGAGGCCGACTGGTTCGACAAGTTGGGCGGGGAGGCCTCTGACGTATTGCCCATGCTATATGGCGACTACAATCCACCGGACACGCTTCCTGGCGGCACCGCCGTCCAAGCTTTTTTTGCCGGCCCCTTTCTGGCGGAGCTGGATGGTTCTTTAGCAAATCTTAGCGTTCCCGATAGTTCATTTGCCATCACCCTGTCAGCCGCTGAAACCGGAGACAGTCTCATTGAGATAGACTATGGCGATGTGTTAACTCTCCGATCGACTTTTCATTCTTTAAAAATGGCTATTCAGCTCACGTCAGCTTATAACCTTGATGTCGATTTAAGAGACATCTTCGTGCTTGGCAATTCCGGGGTATTCCAACTTCAAGAGATACTGGATACAAATCCCGACCTGTTGACCCTTCAACCAGGTGGGGGGCCGGCTGCTCTGAGTAGTGCCAGATCATCCTTGAATGAAAGTATTGACGCCTACCGGGAAGCATTCAATTTCATAACTGCTGAGGTTGACCATCAGGGCGACGATTTGCTCTTTTTCGGTTCAGTCGAGGAAGAGAACCAGGCTAAACTTTACCTGAACGATTTGTCCGAGTTGCAAAGTTCGCTTGCAGAGAATCGGCCGGCAGTGAAGTCCAAACAGACCATATCGATGAGTCTGGTTAACTCCAACAGTCACTCAATGTGGATTTCGTTGAGTCTGGACGGTGCCGGATCGTTGATAAACGGCAATGCCACCGCCTTGGACAATTGTGATTTTCTGTTTTGTTCAAGCAAGGTAACCGATTACGAGCGTACCGGCGACGAGTTTGAGATCACGCTGGAGGCCGGTGGCGTATGCCCTGGGGCGGCAACGGTGAGTGGCACTATTTCGGGAGATCAGGTTAGCAGTGGGACTTACATGGCCATCGATTGCTATCATAGCTGGGGAACGGGTGAAAGTTTTACAGGCAATTACTTTTCATATCCTCCGGTAACTGAATCTTACGACATCAACCGCCTTTTTGGTAACACCAATAAAGCGCCTCTTGACCTCCGGTCTGTCATGCCCAAATTCGGTGTGTACAATGATCCGGTCGCCGGAACATTTCCAGGCGATCCCATTCTTAATGGCATGTCCATAGATTATCCGACCAATAAAGACTTGGCGGTAAAAGCCAAATTGCGGGCAGAAACTGATGCCGGCTCTTCCTTTTTCAATATGCCGACGGTCTCCGATGGTGCAATTGTTGTCGATGGCAATGTTGCCGATTGGAATTCACAATCAGGTACGCTTGTATTTACAGATTTTCCGGAAGATATACCACCGTGGGCCCCGGTGGGTACGGATATTCGGGAAGTCTATCTTGCCCGTGATTCAACCTACCTCTACGTAGGGTTCGAGCTTGAGGATCTGGTCCCATACCAGATGGATGGTGCCGGTTTCGTTTTGGAGACCAAAACCCAGTATCCGCCCGGCGCAAGCGTCGGCAATACGCTAATCGGGGCCAGGTATGACGGGATCCAGTGGTGGACGCATGTATCCCAACGACACTGGCCGGGAATGCCGCCGATGGACGTAGGAATTCCGAGTTCAGAGGTGGGCATCGGACCCAACTTTATTGAGTGGCGCGTACTGTTGGCTGATGTGGGCAGCTTTTCCGGTATGTGGCTCAGAGCCTATTCACATCTGACCGGACCCTGGGGGACTTCATTCTATGACGATAATGTGACCCAGATTCGACTGGATACAGCAACCCTTTCCGGGAACATCACCTGCAGCAACTGCACGGGTAGCGGCAAGTTCTTTGTAAAGGCGCTATTTGGACCAGATCCAAGATATGGCGGCCAATTGGCAGGGACATCCCTTGAAACTGCCGGGAATTACAGCCTGACAGGGGTGCCCCACATAGCTGGTGCCTATGTCTACGTCCTTCATGATGCTGACAACAATGGCATTACATCTTTCGGTGATCGCTGGGGTGTTTCCGGTCCCATTTCAGTGACTGCCGGGGGGGCTACTGCTGCGGTGGATGTTTCCAACGTAATCGATGACAGCTATGTCATGACCAAGCCGGGCGTCTACCGTGTTTTCGGATCGAACACCTATATCATGCCGGAGTTCTATTTCGGCCCCTGGGATCCCAACGAGGTTGTCTGGGCACCGGACTGGGTGTTCTTGGGTGAATTCGCCGAGAGTGCCGAGATTCCAACCGATCGGTTCTACAAACACATCCTGATCCTGTGGAACGGCGACAAGCAGTTTCGGTTCGATGCGATCCAGGACCTGACCGCCGGAACAGCCTTGCATACCGATGAGAACGGGACCTTTATCGATGCCGGCTGGATCGCTTCCGGGTTGTCCAATCCCGGAGATGACGGATGGTCGGTCCCCAGTAATTTCCGGGGAGCCCCGGATATGCTATATGCGCAAACCGCTCCCCAGCCTGGATTTTCGTTGATGGAAATGCCGGCTGACAGCCTCGATGATGCCGCCCCGCGTCAGCTGGCGCTGACCCTGGTGTCTCCTTTTACCATAGAGGCTAACCTGATGAACGTAAACGCCAACGGCAGTCAGCAGACATTCTACATGGTCGATCTTTATGGCTATTCAGGCAGTCTGCCAGGTGATGTCGACCAACTGACCATTTCCGGCCCCGGGGTTGACCTGACCTATTCAAAGGCCGACATTGCCGCGGGCAAGGATGGCCTGGCTTATTATCCGGCCTGGAATGAATTTTTCCTTGCGCTGCCCGGAGCCCCGACGCCGGGCCACTATACGTTCACCGTGACGACCGACGGGGTGACCCAGACCTATACCGATATCCAATATGTCAATCGGACGCTGCCGCTGGTGGATACGGCGGGAGCCAGCCCGGCCGCTGATCAGGAAATGGTTTCCATGACACCGACATTCTCTTGGCCGGGCGTCACAGCCGATGGACCCGTTTTGAGCTATCGGTTGGAGATAAACGACATGGCCGGCAACCGGGTGTTCGCATCACCCCGGGTCCCCGGGATGCTGGATCACACGTTGCCGGTCGGTGCTCTGCAGCCGGGCCAATCCTATGTCTACCGGATCCGGGTCATTGACAATGATCAGTGGCTGGATGTTCAAAACCGTTCGCATACGGCCTGGATTCCGTTTACAACCGCGGCTGCGCTGACACATGCCACCCAGCCGGTGTTTGATACGCAAACATTTTACGCAACCACGTGGACTACGGCCAACGGCCCCGGTCTGGTCTGTGCGGCCACCGTCAATGATGCCGATGGCATTGCTTCCGACGGTAGTTCGCATGTCATCAACGTTTTGTTCCCGGGTGCAGCCACACCCGAGACATTAGATTTTGATGGCGCACAGAATGCCACGACCGCCTCCTACAGCAAATACTTTCCGGGCGATGCCTTGCCAGGCAACTACCTGTTCACGGTCACCGATCCGGATTGGCGTACGAATACACTTACGGACAACCTGGTGGTTAACGCCATAGAGCCGGTTATGGAACCCACATTGAAACCGAGCCTGATCAATCCGGTCGTTGAGAGCCTCTCGGCAACCTTCGACAATGTTGTCGTAGACGGCGTTCCTTACGAAGATTTCTCGGGCTACGCCACTCTTGCAGATGTGCCCCCGAGCAAATGGCAGATTGCGGGTAACGGGACAGCATCAATATCCGGCGGGAAACTGGTGATGGCGTCTGGAGCCACCGTCGGACGGAACACCCAAGTGGCCCTGCTGCCCAATGCGAATGCGATCAACAGTGTTCAGGCGGACATCACGGTGACGGCTGCCAGCTCCGACATTGTTCCGCGGGCACGTATCGCCGGGGGTTGGTTTCATGACGGGATTGCGGATGTCTGGGCCGGTCTTAACGTGTTCAACGATCGGGTGACCTATTATGTGAACCACGATCATTTCGATGAGACGGTCTACTGGACGAAACTCGATCGGGGCGTCTTGAAAACCATTGCTCCCGGCCAAACCGTAGTTGCCTCCATCAGTTGGGACCCGGCCACCAAAGCCCTGACGTTCTCCGCCGACGGCGCCACGGCAACCTACACATCGCCGGCAGCCGCTGTGGGACCGCCGAAAATGGACAAGCAAAAGGGGCTCTGGGTCCGGACCCACCTGATAACATCGGTCACACCGAGATTCAGCTGGGATGGGGTTGCCAATGCCGCTCGATACCGGGTCCGGATCTATAACTATGACAAAACCAGGACCCTCCACAGAGGCTATGTGGATGACGGCAGCAACGTCTACCAGGTACCGGCCGGACTGTTGAGACCAAGTTCTTTCTACACCTTCCGCCTGGAGGCCTGGGATGCAGTTGATGCCGCCGACGTGGATAACTTTTCGAAGATTCCGGCCTCAAACGGAATGAATTACCAGTTCTACACCGGTTTGCCGGGCGATGTGAACGGTAACCTGTCGGTCGAGCTGGACGATGCTGTCCAGACGTTCAAAGTAATCAGCGGGGACGCATCTCCGACGGTGCACTCGCATGCCGATGCCAATGGAGATAACAAAATCGGGATGGAAGATGCGGCTTTCATTTTGCAGGATATTTCCGATCTCCGATAGTAATGACGATGCTGAGTTTGAGGAGCAGATATTGAAGATAGCAAAAGGTTGACTGGCAATACCAATTGCACTTGCAGCGTAGAGAAAAAGATGGCAGCAATGTAGTTTTTAGCGCCTATCAGAATGATCCTGGTTTTACTGATGATTGGAGTAGCCCCGCAACTGCATGCCGCGGGCGGCCTGCCAGGTGATGTGACCGGCGATAATCAGTTTAACCTCGATGAAGCCATCTATGCCCTGCAAATAACAGCCGGGAGCCGACCGAAAGTATCCCCGGAGTTTGACATGCAGACCTATTGACCGATGCACCCGGGCGATACCTGGACCCACCAGGTAGCCGACGGTGGCACCTACTGGAACAATGTTTCCGCAAACCCCGAATTGGTGGACGGCGTAAGTTATGGCCGTGTTCCCTATACCGGATATTTTGGTACAAAGGTTGCGTTTTTCGGTCTGGTTATCTAAAAAGAACCTGACAGACTATTACATTGTCGCAGGAATTTGCGACGGTAATCAACCTGCAGCCAGAAAATATGTATACAGAATTCTTCGGTTTTCAAGAGAGACCTTTCAAGCTTGTTCCCAATCCTGCCTATCTTTTTTTGGGGAAAAGTCATCAAGAAGCCATGGCCCACCTGGTGTATGCCCTGCACGAAGGTGAGGGGTTCGTGGAGATTACCGGGGAAGTTGGGACAGGCAAAACCACCCTTTGCCGAGCCTTTCTGGAGAATCTGGACGCAAATGTAGAAGCCGCTTACATTTTTAACCCCAACCTCGATTCCCTTGAATTGCTGAGGGCCATCAATGATGAATTCGGCCTCGACGCGAACGCCGACAATGCCAAAGACCTGATTGATGCTCTGAATCAATTTTTAATGGCGGCCCGCAGCGCCGGCAAGACCATCCTCTTGGTCATCGACGAGGCTCAGAATCTGTCCCGGGAGGTCCTCGAACAGATCCGGCTCCTTTCCAATCTTGAAACGACCCAGAGCAAGCTCCTGCAAATCGTTCTGGTGGGGCAACCGGAATTACGAGCCCTTCTGGATTCCTATGAACTCAGACAGCTGCGGCAGAGAATGACCCTGAGTATAGGCCTGGAGGCTCTTACGCCGGACGAAACCCGGGCCTATATCGAACACCGTCTGAAAATCGCCAGCGGCCGGAAGCAAACCTGGTTCAATCACGGTGCGATCCGCACGATTCACAAGTATTCAAGGGGTATCCCCCGACTGATCAACATCGCCTGCGACCGGGCGCTGCTGACGGCGTACGGCCTGTCTCAGCGGGACATAAATGGAAAGGTTGCACGGCAGGCAATTGGGGAATTGCGCGGCAAGCACCGGCCACCCGGCTCTGCCCCGGGCCGGGCCCGTGTCTTCAATTTCGGCCTTACGGCACTTATCATGGTAGCCGTTGCCGGGCTGCTTGCCGGTGTCACCTTGAGCGATCGACCCAGCAGGGTCCCATCCGAGGCGCAGGTTGCTGCCGGCTCCTCCACAAGGGATAACCCCCAGCCTGATAGACCACAACAATCTGAAATAGAAGCAAAAGATGGCCGAGGGGCAGCCAAGCGACAGGCAGTCGGCTCCGGCTCAAAAGATGCAGCCCACGTATCGATCGGAAACCCAGCCGCAGTCTCGGAGCCGGCCATTGAAATGAAACCGGTCACGGTTATGGAACCGGAAACCGATCAAAAGCCTGTTCCCCTTATGCTCGGGGATATCTTGAAGGACGCAAATTTTCCCCTGTCTCGTACGGAAGCCTTCCGAACCGCCATGGCATTCTGGAATATGGAAACGGAAATGGTCGCCGCCACTGCGCAGCTGAAAGATGATTACCAGTTTTTCCACCTGGCGGCCCGGCAGAGTGGATTGATGTTGTATCGGGTGAATAATGATTTGGATCTCCTCGAAAAACTAAACCTGCCGGCAATCATGAAGTTTCACGCTCCGGAAGCGGATGAAACGCGTTTTCTCGTGCTGAGCAGTCTGGATGAAAACGGGTTTTACTTTTCCTTCAGCAGCGCGGAAGAAGAACGGCAGGCTCGGGCCGGGAGAGAGGATATCGCGGTATATTGGACGGGTGAAGCGTATGTACCCTGGAATAACGTCTTTTCCATCGATGGTGAGATTCCCAGCGACCCCCCTGATGATTCCCTGATCACGTTGAAACTCTTATTGCGGGATATCGGTTACGGGGAGATCGATCTTGCCCCAAACTACGATGCAGCTACTCGACTGGCCATAATGGATGTACAGCAGAAAAATCAACTGCCCGTGGATGGTGTGGTCGGGTCGCTGACCAAGATTGCGCTCTACAACGCAAAGGGGAATCTGGGGATTCCCTCTTTAAAAAGGAATGCGTATTGAGCTCCATTCTAAAGGCCCTGCAAAAACTTGAATCTGAATCCCATGATAGGGATAGCGGTCCGGTAGTACCCCAAAATCTTGCCGCCGGAAAGCAATATCCTGAGAAACCGGCCTGGCCTACCAATAAATATCTTTTGGGGCTGATATGCAGCGGCCTCATCGTTGCTGGGATCGCGGTCTTCTTTGTATCGAGAGACCATATCAATACTGGCCAGCCAGTTTCTAAGCCAAGTCCCGTGAAGGCTATTGCGAATCAGCGCCCTCCGGATAATCCGGTAAACCCGGCACAATCACGGAAGTCTGTCACCGGGGTGGCCGCTGCCGAAAAATCCAGCCGGCCGACGGGAGTTAATCAAATACCAGGAAAACGTGAGGTGCGAAAGAACACCGTGGCTGCCACAGGGCAAAGCACAATGGCGCCGACCCCGCTGGCGGCCAGTACCAGAGAAGCACGGAAGGCAGGTAAAGAAGGCCGCTTTTCTTATGAACGGCCAACACCCAAAAAAGCGGTCAAAAAAGAATCACCCCCGGTGAAAGCAGGCCCCGAGCGCCTTCCCGCGCAACGGGTACCCTCGGCCAACACATCCAGAGCCGGTGGACAGCCTATCCCAAAGGCGACTGCATCAGCCCCCCGAACGCCAACAGGCAATGACAAGCTGAACACTACACCACCTGTATCATATTCCCCGGATGCCGCGAACCAGGCGCTGCCTGCAGATATCCTGCAAGACGAGAATATGAAGCTGCATGCCATTTCTTGGACCCCGGATGCCAAAACCCGGATCGCGGTCATCAACGGCAGCATCGTCCGCGAAGGCGATCGGCTGAATCGTTTTCAAGTTCACAGGATCAACAAAGATGACATATTGCTGCGCGATAAAAGTGAACTATGGAAACTGGTCTTCAAAACGCATTAATGGCGATTGAAATGACATTTCTGATTTTGTGGATGGTGGAATCAATCCCGTATCAATGTCATTTTTTGAAATCAGTTCGTCCCGGTGATCACCCGACCAATCCAAGGTGTATTGAGCGATACGGTTATCGAGCTGGATGCTTTAGATGGCCTGTCGCCGCTGTTTGTGGTGGACGAGGATGGCCGGCCAGGAATGGCTGAGGTCATAAATGCTTTGCAGATAATCTCCGGCTTAAGACCCAACCCGTGATAGCAGGAATACTCCCCAGGGTGGTTCTCCGAACAAATCACAGATCCAATCCATAGATCAGCGGATCAGCGGACTAAACTTAACCGACTTAAAGCTACAATTTGACATCTATGGGCCTAAATGGTAAATTCGCTGAGAATATTACCTTGTTTTTTCAGACCTTTGGGCGAAGGGTTTATGGGATTGAATATATTGAAAAAATCTGGGTAGGAGGGTCCCCATTTCTCGAATTGAGATGTGGGGGCTCTCTTCTTTTTTGCGTTACCTTCCAAATATTCAAAACTGATTGCAAGAAGTACACAAAACAAATGTCTATTGGGGCAACAGGCTATTTATTGCCTAAAAAGTTATACATTCTGGTATGACTCACGCCAATAACCAACAATGGACAGCCAAGTAATTACACAGCTATGATTCGGAAAGTATTAATATTCGTATTATTCACTTTGTTTGCCACTATCACCAGTACGCCTTTTGCTTTCCCGGCTATTAGTGAAGGGGTAGTTCTACATTTACCGTTTGATGGAGATACTATTGATCAATCAGGCAATGGAAATCATGGTGTGATTTTTGGCTCACCGACTTTTGGCCTGGACAGATTTGGGCGAGAGAACGAGTCTATCAATTTTGATGGGGTAAATGATTACATCTCCGTGGCTGAAAACACAAATTTAGACGGCTTCACCGCATTTTCAATTAGTCTGTGGGTGAAACCTTCAGTCGCATGGAATGATTGTATTGGATTTGTTGATGACTACATCCTTGTTCATCAGGGATTTTCCTGGTGGCTTAGATATTATTCACCAGTAACTGGATTGCGGCTTTCCATTAGAGGAGATGTAGAGGGGTCACGTTACTGTACAAACACTTGTAACAATCTCGCTGCTGCAGAAGAATGGAAACACTTGGTATTTGTATATCAAGAGAATGGAGAATTTGAACCAGCTTCACTCGAAATATTTATAGATGGGGTTAGTTGCGCAAATGGTAGTAGCGGAGAATTACGCGGAAATATGAATGATACAACAAACAGCTTAACTATAGCTGGGGTGAGTGGTAGCGGTAGTTTTAATGGAGCAATTGACGATATCAGGATTTATGACAGGGCTATTACAGTCGGGGAGGTAGAAGAACTTTATACTTATACCCCACTTGACTTGGACTCCGATGGCATGCTGGACAGCTGGGAGATCACATATTTTGGTGATTTGGCGCATACGGCTGAAGAAGACGCTGATGGTGATAAGTTTACAAATGGGCGCGAACATCAGGACCAAACGAATCCGAATGACCCGGCATCGCACTTGGTGCTTCCTGAGAGAACCGGACGACTTCCAGATACAGGACAGACAAAATGTTATGACAATTCTGTTGAAATACCTTGTCCCCAACCCGGTGAAGCTTTTTACGGTCAGGATGCTAGCTACAGAATTAATCCGCCTTCTTACATAAAGATGGATGCCCAAGGTAATTATTTGACGGATAGCGCCAGTGAATGGGCTTTGGTGCTTGATAATGCAACCGGGTTGGTCTGGGAGGTCAAAACCGATGACGGATCGATACACGACCGAGATAATTCGTATACTTGGTATGACAGTAATCTTGATACGAATGGAGGTAATCCCGGTTATATGGGAGAAGGTACTGACACTGAAGACTTTATTAACACACTTAATAATGAAATGTTTGGTGGATTTACCGACTGGCGAATACCTACAATCAAAGAGCTTACATTCATTGCAAACAAGGGGGTAATGCAACCTGCAATAAGTACATCTGTTTTTCCAAAGACGCAGCAGATGAGCAACTACTGGTCTGCTACGACCTCTGCTATTGAAAACCTGAGCGCATGGGCTATGCATTTCTTTTCAGGTGGTATCAGCACAATCCATAAGGAAAATAGTCATTATGTGCGTGCTGTTCGAGGCCCGAAAAGTGAAACTGTTGGCAATCAAATAGATAACGGCGACGGTACAGTAACAGATACATCTGCTGGCCTCATGTGGAAGCAGGATACTGGAACAGCTACTTGGGAAACGGCTTTGGATTATTGTGAAAACCTGTCAACGGCAGGGTACAATGATTGGCGTCTTCCAAATGTTAACGAACTTGCGAGTATTGTTGATTACTCCACGATCGGACCGCCGGGAACAGTTTTATCAGAGCACCAATCTTCCACCACTAGCCATTATACAAATACCCATGCATGGTTAGTTGATTTAGATGGTGATGGGGATATATCAACAGATATGCATAAGGGTGCTTCTTATCGTATGCGAGCAGTGCGTGGTGGACAGAATCACCTAACAGGCAATCTTTTCATTACGTCTCCATTACAAGCTGTACGGTGGGAAATAGGTTCCACTGAACTTATACAGTGGAATACTGTTGATGTACTTGGCAATGTCCGAATCTCTCTCTCTAGACAAGGCGGTAAAGCAGGCTCTTTTGAGATTATAGCCGACGATGTACCTAATAACGGTAGTTATCAATGGACTGTAACCGGTCCAGAATCCTTTAACTGCGCTATAAAAATTGAACCACTGGATGATACCGACAAGGCTACCACCCAGAGCCTGTTTTCTATTTGTAGCCTGAATAACGCATGGATTAGCGAAAAGTCGTCCGGTGATCCCGCCACTTTCACGCTGACACTAAATGGCCGTTACACAGATGGGGTTATTCCACTGGAAGCAACATGGTCTGTCTCAGATCAAACGATAGCAACAATAGTGAGCAACGTTCTGGCGGCTGAGCTAGACCAGAACGGATGGGTAGAGGTCAGCGCAACCTATGAGGGGCGGACATATAAAAAAGGTTTCTTTGTTTATACCGGTTCTGGAACCACAGAAATAGAGAACAACGACACTAGTGGCGCCCCAATGGTTTTGGCTTTTCCACTGGCCGACGGTGAGTTTCGCCAGGGGAGCTTTTCAGATGGTGATGTTGACTTTTATCAAATCAATCTGGTATCTGATTCCATTCTGGATTTGGGCTATCTGTCTTATAGCACTTCGGCAGATATGAACATCGAAGTATACAATAGCAATGATATCCTGATCGCATCGGCGGTTTCCACAAACGGTGCGCCCCAGATACTTTCTTTAGGCATTCCGGCTGGTACCAATTATCTCAAACTCACTTCTGCCGGAGATACGGACCAGAGCAACGACTATATTGTTACCTACAAGATCCTGGATGCCCTGCCAATTCAAACAACAATACCTTTGGCTTTTGGAGAATCAGGACAGGCGACGATTTATAATCTCGCGGATGAGGCCAACTTCACTCTTACCCTGCCCGAAGCTGATGTAGTCAACCTTAATTTTTCGCCCCAAAGCAGTGTTGCTAACTATCTGATCCAAATCTTGGATAGCACCCAGACGGTTGTCAGTCAGATAGAGTGCCTCGAGCAGATACCGGTAAACATCGAAACGCCTCTTGCTGCTGGGACATACACCATCCGAATTACTCCTCTTGATTCAGTTGATGCAGCAAGCCCTTTCAGCCTGGAACTCACCGAGAGTACAAATCAAGTGGAATATGAGCCTAACGAAACGGATGACCAGGCCACTGTATTTGATACCGTTCAACCCATTATAGGCCGCCTGACTGACAATGCTGATTCCGATTTTTTTGAGTTTACGCTGACAACGCCCCGATATATTGAACTGGCTTTTGCCTGTCCCAACAGCGCCAAGGACTTTTTCCTAAAACTTTACAAGGAATCCGACCAAAACCCAATCGACAGTGTCGATGCGCTAGGCGGTGCAGACGTTTCTTTGCACATGGGTTTGGGGGTGGGGCGATACTATCTGAAAGTGACCTCAGACGGAGCCGCTGCCGATACGGTCAATCCCTACCAGATAACCATATTGGATTCGTCCCAGACGAATTTGGAAATCGAGTCAAACAACACACTTTCGTTTGCCAATGCTATCGAAAAAGCCAGCCCCCGCAACGGTCGAATTTTCTCAGCAGAGGATCTGGATTATTACGGGTTCCACATTTCGACTGAGCCAGTTGGGCTTTTCAATATCGGTTTTACAACTGCCTCCAGCACCGGAGACTACACCCTTTTGCTGGTCGACGAAAATGATCAGCAAATTGACTCTAAAGTTTCTACAGACGGGGCGCCTATTGATTGGAACACAGGCTATCCGGCAGGCAATGTCTATATTGTAGTCAAAAACAACGGCGACGTTGACCAGCATAACCCTTACGAGTTGACCCTCACCTCCGACGCAGCCATCGAAGGGATTAAGAAGCTTGTCAGTATCAATGTTGCCGGTAACCAGGATGATATGTCCGTCAATGAAACAAAACCTCTATCTGCCATAGCAAGCTACTCGGACGCCACTTCAGAGACCATAGCCACCCCTATCTGGAACTCATTGAATACCAACGTGGCAATCGTGGATGCTACGGGGATAGTCACAGCGATATCAGAAGGCACCACCACGATTGTGGCCACATATGGTGAGCTAACTGGCCAGTTTGATGTAACCATTGGCGCACCAGTTCAAACTGTTTCTCAGCATTATGGAAATCTTATCCTCGTAGCAGGCGGCGGTGTGGAAGCCAGTAACACTCTAAAAGAATCCACCCAATACCTGTCAGACCTTGTTTACACACGATTTAAGAGTCGTCTTTTTAAGGATGACGATATTTATTATTTCAATCCCATTTCCTGGCATGACATTGACGGTGATGGGTATGACAACAACGTAGTCGATGACGATTCACCCACTGTTCTGGATTTTGGACTAGCTATTACAAACTGGGCAGTAAACCAGAGTACAAATGGGCCATTATATATATATCTCGTCGATCATGGTGGAATTGATACATTCAAGATATTCCCAAACGAGATAATGTCAGCGGCGCAGCTTGATGGGTTTATAACAACTTTTGAAAATGCCACCGGGCGTCAAGTCATTGTTATGATTGAGGCGTGCAAGTCGGGCAGTTTCACGGATGACATTGTGACGACTGGAGGGGACCGTATAGCAGTTACCTGTACGGATGACAATGATGCCTATATGCAACTGGACGGCAGAATCTCCTTTACTCAGTTCTTTGTCGACCGTCTCCTTACAGGGGATTCAATACATAGCAGTTGGACCAAAGCCAAGACTAAACTAAACAATATGGGTCTCCCTTATAATCTTATGCAGCCGCAATTAGCTGAAGGGATTGCCCTATCATCAACGGATGTTCGTCTTGGTGGGAACTTTGCCATTGCGAGCCTGTTCCCAGAAATTACAGGTCAATCTCCGGATGCATCTATAGACGCTAATACCACACATTCATTCTACGCTGATCTTTCTGCCCTTGAAGGGATAGAAGCTGTCTGGGCCGTTGTCTTGCCACCAGATTATCAGGCTCCTACCACAGCTCAAGATTTTGAGGCACCGGAAATCTCGTTACCCACTTTTGAACTTATAGATCCCGATAAGGATAATAGATTTGAAGGAGATTATAGCAATTTCGTCTACAATGGAGATTATCGGATTACATTTTACGCCATGAATGAAAACGGCAATGTGACTGTATCACCGGCAACCACTATTACCGTGAACAGCGGGCATGACGAAGATGCAGATGCAGATGGAATACCTGACTACTGGGAATTTGTTTACGGTTATGATCTTGGTACATTTAGTCCGGCATCAGATTTTGAGATGGATGGGTATTCTGATATTCAAGAATACATTAATGGGACAAACCCCACTGTACAAGATCCACCGGGTGGACCAGGTTGGGATACTGACTCAATTGATCCATCATGGGGGAACAACCTGATTAGAGGGTGTGTACTTAATGATTTAGGCGGGGGTCTAACAGGAGCTACTGTTGAAACTGATCTTACAACTGGTACGATATTCAGTTTAAATGGTGGTTGTTTTATTTTTGTTGCCCCAAATTCATCGTTAAATTTAACGATCATGGCTCCTGGCTATCCAACAAAAATTGTACCCCTCAATATCAACAATGATGATATAAACCTTGGCAACATAATTTTATCAAATGCTGGAAACATTAATGGCGATCAGAATGTTGATTTAGTAGATGCGATTCTTGCGATAAAAATCTTGTGTGGTATCGTTAAAAGCGGCGAGAATAATATAGTAGGGGCCGATGTAAACGGTGACAGTGCTATCGGGCTTGCAGAGGTTGTATATATCCTTCAGGAGGTCTCAGGTTTACGGAATACAACCCCGCCAGGCACGGAAGGTGCCATTGATGTGGGGCTGCCACCTCCAGAACAGGATCCTGGAGGAGAGCCTGAACCGGATCCTGGAGACGAGGAAGAGCCGCCACAGGAGCCGTAAATACCCGCATCATGATCAGCCGATAACTAAGGGCCGCGAAGATGTTGATTCATAGTCTTTGCCTTTTCGCAAGATTTCCGGATGACGTTAACGACTGAGGACTTAAATCTTCAATCTGGAACCTGTAATATACTCGACAAGTCTGTAAAAATCTTAGATAGCGATATCTGCTATGTATCACAGCATATTGGATAGTCGTGATATTTACAGTTTCTGGCAAGGATCAACAATGTATCAGTGATTTGATTTTCTTGTGATTCTAATCGTATATTTGTAAATTTAATTGCAAAGACCTGCCCCACATCAAAATGCGATCCATGTCACAGGCTTCAACGCAGAGTTGCCTTTCTCTATCGTTTATGGTACTTGGTCACCTGTTTATCTTCTCGATAATACAAAAGATATCTATCACACCGTTACGCCGAAATTCAGACTCTTAAACAGAATGTGAATTGATGCTGATTGCCCAAGATAATAGGACTAACTTTACCCCACTTCCACTAAGGAAGGTGGGGTCACTCTTTCTAGGGCTTACTTGCAAGAGATCCTCGGTAGGTGTGTCTATTACATGTAGATGGTACAGAGATTCTCAGTGAGGTGATATATGACGAAGAGAGTAATCCTTCTTGTGGTTTTGATTCTGGTGGTTCCAGTTACTGCAGTAGGTTGGCCTGTACCGGATACCGGGCAAACCAAATGCTATGATTGCCCCAGATTCTAACTTAAAAAGTGGAGTAAAAACTGGGGGCAAGTCACGGATCTATATCGCCTCTAAAACTTTATTTTGTTCATAAAAAGATTAGATATGAGAACTTTTCTGAATTTGCTCACCAAGTATTTTATTATAGTCTTAGTATTCTTTTTAGCCTCTTTCCTTTCAGTTCCTCATGGTTGCTGCGCAATCTTGTTTCAATGCGAGAAAATTGAGGACTCTACTGGGTCACAGAGAAAGCAATTCTTCAATGGCGATACTGTTAATGTAACCTTCCTTGCACACAATACAGGAGATAGCCTGCCAGTATTAGTTAAAATGGATGTATTAGACTCCCTCAATCAAAATCTTTCAATTGTTCAAGAGGTTAATGAAGGTGACACAGTTATCGATAATAATAAAAGCGCATCTTTTACGTTATCATTTATCATACCTATAGACGCTCACCCTGGTGTCTATAATATACGAGGCAGTATTCTAAATCCGAACGACGGTACAATATATTCTGAAACAGAATCAGCTTCAAAATGGAATAATAGCATAAACGTTATCGCTCCAGCCGATGGTATATCAAAATATTATGCTATTTTAGTAGGTACTTCTTCTAAAGAAAAAGATGGTACTGAGGAAGGAGAAGAGGAACAGACCATTGCAGTAAATGACATTAACTATGTAAAAAACACTTTGTTAAGCTGTGGGGCGAATTGGCTCTCGGCAAACATAGTTAGTTTGTTGAACAAAGACGCTGAAGAAGAAGCAATTAAGAATCAGTTTGCTTCTTTAAGTAAAAAAATAGATAGTGATGACATTTTTCTGTTCTATTTTGTAGGGCATGGTTCTAGCAGCGGTATTTATACTTGGTCGGACAAACTATATGACCCTGATGAACATGTCTATGATATATCACTCTTCTTACCCAATGGCGCAGCTACTGTTAGTGTTATAAGTGCCTGCCATTCTGGTTTATTTGTTGAAAGATTTGCAGAAAAGGGATTCAGTAGAAATGCTGTTATATCCTCATCTAAATCAGACGAGACAGAGATAGTGTTCAGCATCTTTTATAGACATCCTTGGGATCACTCAACATTCAATTATCATTTTCACTCTGCAATAGATGGTGGAGCGGACAATAACTCTGATCAAAAAGTTACGTTAAAAGAAGCCTATGACTATTTAAGCTGGAGGGTGGTATTAGGAACTTTAACCCTTTCGGAACCACAGAATTATATTCCAGCAGGCTTGCAAAATCTAGTATTAACTGATGAGTCAAAAGCTATCGAGAACCTACCTTCAATTAATCTTACCAGCCCTTATTCCGACATTGTCAAAACAGTTGGTCAACCGGTAAGGATACAATGGGGCGATAATGACTCTGATGATACTGCACATGTCTCTATTGCCTACGATGTTAACGACGTGGAGCACCCTTGGGTGATTGGTGATCATAGTTGGATAGACTATAACATATCTGAAGACAATGATGGTGAACACGACATAATTTATTGGGACACTACATCTGTTGCTCCAGGGACTTATACCATCTGGGGTATGATATATGATGGGGCTGAAACTACAAGGTTTTCCCGCGCCGTTGGAAAGGTAATACTACAAAATTCCGATGATAATTCAAATGCCGGCTCTTTACCAATTGTCCAAAACTTTTCCCTGAACCAAGGCGATGACCATACCACCGACCGAAATGTAGTTATCAATATTACGGCAATTAACACACCCACTCACTACATTGCTAGTGAAAATCCAGTGTTTACAGGTTCAGAATGGAAAATATTTGAATCCACAGCAAATTTCACTCTTAGCTCTGGGTACGGTCCTAAAAGAGTTTATCTCAAATTAAGAAATGATGAGGGTGAATCCAATGCTATTAGTGCATCAATTCTATACACGGCCACTAATGAGAGCGGAAAACTACTAATCAACCAAAGCACGACGCCATCTGCGATACCCTTGACACTATTTGACAACGGTAACTCAAGCGGAACCATCCATGTAAAGAACAATGGGAATACCTCAGCAATAGTTACAGCCACAGCCGCATTAGGAAATCATGTCAACCTCTCAATTACCTCTACAAATAGCTTCACTATTCCTGCTGGTGAAGTAAGGTCCGTATCATATCATATTTCATGTGGTAACGCTCCTGAAGGAACTATGGATTCAGCAAATATCGGTTTGGTTTCTAATGTTGGTAATGTCACACAATACTTCTCTGTTAAATATGCAGATGCTAATCAACTTGGACCAGTGACCATAGACTTGCCTGGTAACACCTATGTAACCCCCACGTCTCCATATAGAGCCCAAGTCAATCTTTCTTCTTATTCCAACGCGATAGAAAATGGGCTCGACTACGCTAAAGTATACTTTACTATCGACTCTATTCAGGATAGTGGTGGTGATTCGATGGTCGCAGGGTACGTGCAAGATTGGGCAGGGAGCTCTATAGTACTCACCAACTCAAGAGCAAAACAGGACGACCTACCCGAAAAGCTTAATTCAAAAATTAATAGAGATCATTTTACCAGCCACTCCGACGATTTAAAAATTCAAATTGTTGGTCAACCTGGTGAATCATATCATATTAGCAAAGCCTACCTCAAATTTGAATGCTTTACGGGTGACCCAAAACTAGTTGCTTCAAAGTCAGCATCAAACACTTCACCTGCAGTTGGAGACAATATAACTATCACCATTAATCTTAATAATGAGGGTATCAATGTTGCTGACGACATATCTTTTGATGATTCACAACTACCAGACGGCCTGTCTTTTGTAAGTGGTATCATTTCGAACACTAATTTGAGTAACCTTGATCCGGAGGAAACTGATAGTATTTCCTATGTACTTCGGGTTACTAAGGCAGGAGAATTCACGCTTGCGCCTTCTATTTTCAATTATGAAAACTACTCTGGTGAGTCATTTAGTGAATCTACGAACCCTGTCCACATAAGTGCTTACAATGAACAAACTACACTAAGCATGTTAGCCTCACCTCCCGAGGCCGGAATGCTTTACGTTGAACCTGATAAGCCATTCTACTCGTATCAGGAGATTGTGGAGATAGTTGGGCAAGCAAACGTAGGATACTCTCTATCAGGATGGTCTGAAGATAACTGTTCAGGTTCTATTTGCTCGGTGACTATGGATAACCACAAAACCGTTAGCGCCTATTTTACTCCAGCAAGCACATTACTAATTGTACCAGCTTCTGCAATGGATGGCACGTTCACTATCAGTTGGTCAACTAGTGGCGGGGCTACATCATACGATTTACAGGAAGCTACGGACAGTAAATTCACTGAAAACTTGACTTCCGTTTACTCAGGGGAAAACCATTCTACATTAATCTCAAATAATGAGGGCACCTATTACTACAGGGTACGTCCTGTTTATAATGGTATCAATGCCCCGTGGAGTTATGGCTCCAACCCCTGCATAGTAACTAAACCCACACATAGAATTATTCAACTAAGTGGTGATCTATCGTTTGGCGATGTAATAATTGGACAAAGTACACAGAAGACGATTGCCATCTCCAATAGCGGCAACAGTCCCCTTAGTATTTCCTCAATAACTTATCCAATAGGTTTTAGCGGCGCTTGGAGCGGAACGATACCCGCTGGTGCGACCCAAAATATTACCGTGACTTTCTCACCTTTACATATTCAGACCCATGGCGGTACTATCATAATCAATTCTAACAAGACCAGTGGCACCTTTACACAATCTTGTTCAGGGGCTGGAATCGATGTTATTCAACCCGAAATCAATATAGTTCAGGGAGGGACAGAGGTTGCTGACGGTACAGGCAGTGTAGATTTTGGAAATACAAATATCGGTTCAAACTCTGCCCTATCCTTTAATATTGAAAATCTTGGGAACTCACCATTAGCTTTGAGTGGAAATCCAATCGTACAGATTGGTGGTATTAATGCATCTGATTTTTCTGTGACCCAACAACCCGCTACGCCAATCACTAAATCTGGTTTCATACAATTTGTAATTAATTTTAATCCCAGCGCCGAAGGAACCAGAAATGCAACAGTTTCTATTTTAAACAATGATCAAGATGAAAATCCATATAATTTTTCAATTCATGGAAATGGATTGGATGTAGTCCCAATTATTAGCTCAATGCTTAATGAATCAATCGTGGAAGGCATTGTTTACACAAGCCCTACACCGGCTTTCTTTCAAGGAACCCTGCCAGTAACTTGGACTTTGGTTTCTAATATTGCAGGAATGACCATCGATTCAAATACAGGCGTTGTTAGTTGGGCAAACCCAACGGTAACAGGTAGTCCTCACACGGTTACAATAAGGGCCACAAACAGTGCTGGTTACGACGATGAATCCTGGATATTAACTATTAATAAGGCACCCTTAATTGATACGATAGCAAATGAATCTATAAACGAAGGAGATTCATATACAGGACCTACTCCAACGCTATCACAGGGAACCCAGCCTGTGACTTGGACTTTGGTTTCAAATATCGAAGGAATGACCATCGATTCAAATACAGGTGTCGTAATTTGGGAAAACCCCATAGCAGAAGGAAGCCCTCATACGTTTACTATAAGGGCAACAAACAGCGCTGGTTATGACGATGAGTCCTGGGCATTAACCCTTAAAAGGCCACCTATAATTGGTTCAATTTCAAATGATTCTATAAATGAAGACAATTCGTATGCAAGCCCAAGACCAATTTTGTCTCAGGGTTCATTACCTGTAACTTGGTCCTTGGTTTCAAGCATAGAAGGCATGGTAATCAATTCTAATACAGGAGTTGTGAGTTGGGAAAATCCCACAAATGAAAGAAGCCCTCACATGATAACAATAGGTGCAACAAATAGTGCTGGCTATGATGAAGAGCAGTGGCAACTTACTGTTGAAGCTTCCTCATCCCTCCAGCGAGTCGATGTAAATGGGGATAATAAAATTGGGATAGAAGAAATAATGTATATTATTCAGAAATTATCTAAAAGAAGATGACCAATATGTGTCAAAAACCGTTACAGACTCTGACTTTCAGATTTGTCTTAAGAATAATTCATGTTGTAATATAAAAGCATGTGTTGAAAATAAAGATTATTTTTCAGGCAAATACGGTGGAGGAATTATGGATGGCCCTTTAAAGAAGATCGCTATTTGTGCACTAAGCATCCTGATAGTCTTTTTTATAGCAGGATACACCTTGGCAGAAGAAGTATATTTTGCTGACGCGACTCCGGGGTCATCAACTCACTTAAACCACGTGTCCTTGTTTATAGATGGAACTGATACATCCACAGTTCGGTTACGCGCTGAAGTTCCTGCAGGAAAGAGACTTAAAGCGTACAACCTATTCTGGAATTACGATAGTACCATTATAGGAAATATACAGACAGCTGCAGTTGCTGGATCGTCATTTCCACCTGGGAATATTAATAATGATTCTGCTAATCAGCGGATTGTAATAAATGGTTTTAATATTTCTGGTGTTTCCGGACCCACGACAATTGATCTTATAGATATCACCTTCAATGGGAATGGAAAAGGGTGTCATAATTCAACCATTACAGTAAATAGCTTTGGCTCTGGAAGCGCAGACCAGTTCCCACCAACACCTGATGATATTAAGATCTGCACCACAGCAGTCCCTACACAGTTTTCATTTACTAATGAGACCTTAAGCCAATCGGCCGGCGACATAGGAGCCATGGCTGTTCAACTTCAGGATGAAGACGGTGATCCAGCAAATGCACATGAGATATTTACAGTTTATTTGACAAGTGATAGCCCGCGCGGTGTATTTTACAATGCGGCTGGTGACACAGTTATAACTTCGGTAAACATCCCTCAAGGCAGCGCGTATGCTTCATTTCAATATTACGATGAAACAAAAGGCGCTCCGACTATTACAGCCGCCCATGCTTCCTACTCAAATGCAGTACAACAACAGACTATTTCGGCCGGTCCCCTTACCCAAATGAAGGTTTTTCCCCAAAATGTCACACTATCTAAAACTGATCTACAGCAATTTTTTATTGCCGGTAAAGACGATTTTGAAAACGAGGTTTCCAATTTTGGAGTGATAAACTGGGAAATTACTGGAGGTATAGGCTCAATCGATACAGCAGGGGTTTTTACAGCTCAGGCAATTGGTACCGGAGCAGTCCGTGCAACTAGTTCTATAAACAATATTGAGGCCCTATCAGGAGATATTGATGTAACCTGTTGTGATATTAACAGTGACAATAAGGTTGATCTAAAAGACTTAGTTCTTGGGCTTAAAGTAGTCACCAATACTGGTGATGCGAATTACTCAATGCCCAGTTTGAGTGTGCCGGTAATTAAGATTATGAATACCGAGGCACACTATAACATGGATACATCAAATAATGTCTGGTTTAATACTGGAGATATGGCTATTATCTCAGCTGACAAGTTGGTTCAAGCGCTTAATAACGGCCACATCAAAATTGAAACCCGCAATCAGAATGGCTTGGGTACAGAGGGAGATATAATCGTTGCTTCCTCAATAAACTTAGACTCAATTAATGCTGCTAATATTTTAACATTATCTGCGAATAAAAATATTACAATCAACGGCGAAATTAACGCCAATAAAAATGGGGTAGATCTAAATACTCTTTATACTTCAGGAAACATTATTATAAATGAAACTGTGAGTTCAGTAAGTGGCCCCATTAATATTCAGTCTAGTGGACTGGTAAGTATGGGGGCTGATGCTATAGTAGAAGCAGGAGCTCCTATTACTATTACAGCATACGATGATATTAGTATTAGTACAATAAAGATAACCGCGGATTCCAATATCAATGATATTACAATTGTCAGCTTCGAAGGCAGTATCGTGGCTGGTATAATCAATGCGGGCACCCTTGGCGATGTCACCCTCGCAGCCCCGGCCGGGCCGATTCGCGATGCAGCCGGAAAAATAATCGGGGATCAGCTGACGGCTGATGCGGCTGGTGCCATAACACTGAATACAACAGTGAATACCATTGATGCCAGTACAGTTGCACCAGGAGGCATCCAGATTAACGAGACCGACGATGTAGATCTGCGAGATGTCGATAATGTTATTGGTCCCATCAGCGTGATGGCGTATGGGAATTTAACTGCGACAGACGTCCAGGTATCCGCCGGTGATATGCATTTAAGCGCTAACAATATATTGTTAGGTAATGTTTTCTCAGCGGGGGGAACAGTCTACCTTACCGCTGGTGGTAGTATCGATAATGGGACGTTTACAGGCAGCTATGCAGCCATCAATGCCGGTACCATTGGACTCAACACTGCACCCGTTGCAAATGTATCGTCACTTAGCCTTATCCTATCTGACGAGGTAGAGGGCCGATCCGGTGAGCTGCTAGGAGGAGCTGCTTTAGTAATGAGACCGCCCGATTTCAATATAATGGCACCAGGAACAGTCCAAATTAGTGGCCCGCTTGGTTCATGGGATTATCTATCGGTAGAAGTAGATATCGAAATGATACCAAATGATTTAGAGAATTGAATCTAGAAAAAATCTAAGGTTATAGACCGCAACAAGCAATCAAAAACAAGGTCCAGACACCTCGTTACTACCTTTAACCAAGGTAATAAATTTGGAGTAAGCAACTGCTGATTTCTTTAATTTTCTATTTGCAGCTTCTGATATATCTGTCATATCAATAGAAAGCGCCGATACGGCTTACTGCTATTTATTACAACATCATGGACAGTTGCGATAATTTCAGGTTCTGGCAAGTCTCCCCAAATTATTAGATTGTTGATTTTCGGGCCCTATTCTCAAAGTACATGATATTGGGTATTTGAAATTGAACCATAAAAAAATTGGAAAACTACTGCCCATTTTCTCTATCAGACTTTTACTACTCAATTATCCATATCTTAAGGTGCAGAATGAAGAAATTAATAGCTATCATACTTATTGCGGGGCTGTCGCAAATATTGGGAAACACCGCGCGGGTTAGTGCCGATCAGCTAGTAGCGCCATATGTTTCATCAGGGTCTATATACCGTACGATTGGCAATAGTTATGGGAGTAGTAGTATTTGTGAAGTTGGACAAGAAGATGTTACTTTGGGGTCCAATCGATTCCACCGCGCCTACATTTGGTTTGACCTAACCAATCTCCCGCCAAATGCACAAATAAATTATGCGAAGCTAAGATTTGACAGTCAGATTGTCACTGATGATACAAGTGGATTGGTTTTCCCTATCAGAATTGGTCCAATGTCTGTTTCCAAAACAACATGGGATTCATTTAACTTCAGTTCCCGCTGGGACACTTCCTTTGATTACAATGATACAAATGATTTCTTTGTGGGGCAGTCTCCATGTGAATGGGTAGGCAGTGAAATTTGGTGGCCAAATTTTGATTCGATCTCTGAGAGAGCAGCTATTCTCTCTAAGGCGGGTTCCTATATTGGGTTCAAATTGATCTTTTCGGATGATAACTATTTTATAGATACCCATGGCGATATTATTGATGTCCCTGGGACTATTAATGACGATTGGTTGGCTGTTTTCAGTTTTTTCACCCTTATCATTGACTATGCTGTCCCGGAGCCAACTATTACTCTTAGTTCTCCAAATGTTGGTGAAAGTTGGCAGCTAGGAGAAACTAAAAATATTTCTTGGAGTTCAGGTGGCAGCCCCGGTTCCCATGTAAAGATAGATCTCTACAAAGGTGGGACTCTCGACAGGACATTAACCAACTCTACTTCCAATGATGGATCGTATAGCTTTTCGATTCCAGAATCCCTGGCATTAGGAGCTGATTACCAAATTGAAGTTACGTCAACAACCAACTCATTGTATGTCGATCGCAGTGATAGCTACTTCTCAATAACTGACTTAGATGTTATTTCTCCAAATGGAGGGGAAAACTGGGAAGCAGGTACATCACATGATATCAGTTGGGTATCCAGTAATGGCACGGGACCGGATGTTATAATTGCACTTTATAAGAATGGAGAATTTGTTTATGAAATAGCTCAGGAGAGTAACGATGGTATGTATTCGTGGACAATACCTTTAGATATTCAAATAGGAACAGACTATAAAATACGCGTATGGACAATTGGCGCAGAGGACCTTAGTGACAGTTCTTTTACGATTGTTGAAGGTTCCCATTCTCCTATTGTATCCAATCCCAATCCTTCTGATGGAGCTACAGTTACAGCTGGAGGATCCGGACAGTTGCTTCGAGTCAAAGCTGGTGGCGCAACTAGTGGAAAATTTTATTATGATATTAACGATGATATTAGTTTTAGTACTGTAAATGCTACAGTCAATGGAGACTATCTTGAAGCAATCATACCATATGATCCAGGAGATATGACTAATGATGGTACAAACTACTGGTATGTAAAGGCAACAAGCTCAATTGGGACTTCAAGGTACCCCAGCACCGGGACTCTTTCGTTTACTGTAACACCTGCTCTTCCTGTTGTTTCCAATCCCAATCCTTCTGATGGAGCTACAGTTGCAGTTGGAGGATCAGGACAGTTGCTTCGAGTTAAAGCTGTTGGCGCAACTAGTGGAAAATTTTATTATGATATAAACGATGATATTAGTTTTAGTACTGTAAATGCTTCAGTCAATGGAGACTATCTTGAAGCAATCATACCATATGATCCAGGAGATATGACAAATGATGGTACAAACTACTGGTACGTAAAGGCAACAAGCTCAGTTGGCACTTCACGGTATCCCAGCACCGGGACTCTTTCGTTTACTGTAACGCCTACAGTAATTCTCCCACTACCAACTATAAGCCCAAGCCCAAGTAATAAAGCAACAAATGTATCAATGAACATAATCCTGTCATGGTCAAACGGGGGCGAAGCAACAAGTTATGATGTATATTTTGGTACTAATATATCCCCTGGTAGTACAGAATATAAATTCAATACATCCTCTACAACTTTTATACCTGGCTCCCTCGCATATGACACTACATATTATTGGAGAATAGACTCTAGAAATTCACATGGTACTACTGAGGGAAATGTCTGGCAGTTTACATCTCAGAGAGAATGCAACTTGTCTGATGCACTTACTGTTCTACAAATACTTGTGGGTCAAAATCCGGAACACGAGCAGTTACCCTGTTATAATGTCAACGGTGATGGGCAAATTGGCATCGAAGAGCTTGTTTATATCCTTCAGGCGGTTTCAGGTTTAAGGAATACAACCCCGCCAGGCACGGAAGGTGCCGTTGATGTGGGACTGCCACCGCCAGAACAGGATCCTGGAGGAGAGCCTGAACCGGATCCTGGGGACGAGGAAGAGCCGCCACAGGAGCCGGAAATACCCGCATCATGAGCAGCCAAAAACTAAGGGCCGCGAAGATGTTGATTCAAAGTCTTTACCTCTTCGCAAGATTTCCGGATGACGTTAACGATTGAGGACTTAAATCTTCAATCTGGAACCTGTAATATACTCGACAAGTCTGTAAAAATCTTAGATAGCGATATCTCCTATATATCACAGCATATTGGATAGTCGTGATATTTACAGTTTCTGGCAAGGATCAACAACATATCAGTGATATAATTACTGTGTGATATAGATCACATGCATGAATTTCCCTACAATACCATAATTTGACAATAACGCCCTCAATTGATAGCCTCGTACGTAGCTTCGCCTCTCATTTATAAACCTTTGGGGAGAGGGTTTATATGTACCTGATAAAACAATTAAATTTCAGAGATTAAGGCCCTATTTCTCATTGTGAGAAATAGGGTTTTTGTTTTTGTACTGTTTCTTTTGCCAGATCCCATTGAAACAGGGGTCTATTTGAATTGAAGCACGTCGTATCACCACATAATAGTGATCAACGCGAAAATTTGAAATTCGTATGAGAATCAAATAGAGGATGCCATGAGAAAACTATTTTTTCCCTGGCGATGGATCGGACTGGCTCTATTGGCTATATTGCTCCTGCCCACAGTTGGAGCAGGAGCTGTTCTTAAACAGGTGGCCCAAGTCCCAGGTGGCATCCCCGTCGGAGCAGCCATTGACACTTCTCGAAACCTATTGATCTCAGGCTTTTATGACGGATTCTATGTGACGGACATTCAGGATCCCAATAATCCACAGATAATTTCGTTGTTTTCCTATCCGAGCTTTGCCCGTGCTTTTTGCTATTCAGAGAACAGGGTCTATGTCGCCGGGGTAGGATTTTTGGGAATAATCGACTTGGGTGATCCGCATAACCCTGTCCTTATCGCCAGCCACGATATTGGAAATTGGCGTGCTTCAAGCATATCGGTTTCAAATAATGTTGTTTATATTGGACAGCACATTTTTGAAACCGGAGTTTCCCGATTGGCTCTCTATGATATCAGTTCCTTGGACAACATTTACCCTCTAAATACCATGGATTTTTCTTCGGAGTGGATTGTCCACATCCAGGTTGGAGGAAACCACGCCTATTTCCTAAAAAGTAGTTATGATGGATCCCCCGGAGATTTTACAGCACTTGATGTGAGTGATCCACTTGACTTAAGGGTTCTGGATTCTTACACAATTTCCGTCAATATCAGTGGCGATGGCTTCGAGTTGGTCGGTGGAAAAGCGTATATCCTCGATACCGACTCCAACAAATTTCACATTCTCGATATTACCAACCCGGCCAATATTCAGTTCATTTCTAACTTTTCCGAAAATGTTTGGGTCGGTGGCATTGCTGTTTCCGGAGACGTTGCTGCGGTCTTAAAGAGTTATTATGGCGGAACGAATAACGACGAATTGAAGCTATTTGATGTGAGTGATTCCCAGTCACCGGTTGAAATCGGATCCCTGAACTTTAATTGTGATGCAACAATAATTTCAATGGAGGGAAACCATGTCTACCTTTTTGATCAAGTAGAGGGCTTGAAAATAGTCAATATCGCCAATCCAGCAGCCCTCCAGGTGGTTTCCCTGATAGATCTGCCAACCTCCGGTCCTCGGTATATTAAAGACAATATAATGTTTACCGTGAGCAGCGGACTGAGTGCTATCGATATATCCGATCCAAATTCTCCTGTGTTCCTGGATTACCTGCGCAGCCCATACGAGAACTGTTATAATAGCAAACTGGTTGCAAATACAATCTTTGTATCTTGTCCTGATCGCCTGCTACGCTATGATATCACCAATCCCTCTGATTTACAGGTAACCGGAGAGAGGGGCTTCACCGACACATTAAACAATCCCCTGGAACAAATAGTTGCATTTGATATCAACGGGAATTTGGGTGTTGTTCATGCTATTAAAATAGATGGGTCGGTTTCAAGAATGTTTTTCATTGACCCGACGGACCCGGGACTCGCTGATGTGGCTGCACCCAGAGATGTGTCTGCATGGAATCTCAGCCATGTATATATAGAAAATGATCTGTTATATGTGTTGACAAAAGAAGATGATACCGGCACCCAAAGCCATTTGCGGATTGTGGATGTTGCCGGAGGCGGGTTCACGGAGATCGGTTATTGTCTGCTTTCAGGCATGCCATATAAGATGGCAATTCAAAATGGCTTTTCATATGTGGTGACATATAATGACGAAGTAGGTGCGAGCTATTTATATATAATCGATATTATGGACCCTTTTAACCCGCGGCTCCTTAATTCTGTTCCTTATGATGGTTATTTCGATGTGTTGGAGGTCGATGGCAATGTAATTTATGCTTCTTATGTGAACTCAGACAATACCGCTATGGGGCAGACCGATTTTCAATTCATCGATGTCATCAATCCCATGAACATACAGGTTATCGGTGCTTTGACGTACCCGTGGTTGGTAATGGGTGATTATGTTACGGTTGCTGATGGGAAAATTTATGTTCACATCCATGGCGTTTCAGTTCACATCTTATCAGAAACATTGCTTCGAGGAACCGAGATAAGACAGGCGGATTTAAAACATGCTGGCCGTTACAAGCTTGGTCTTGCGGGAAAGTACTCCTCCTACAGCTGGCCCTTAAAGGCAACTTGGTCGTCCCTCAATCCTGTTGTTGCGGATATGGAAGGAGACATTCTGACGGCAAACCAGACCGGATGGGTAGGCGTACAGGCCGGATATGATGGGGGCACCTATACCGCCATGCTGCCAGTGTATAAAGATATGGATCTCATGGAGATTGAATCCAATAACTCCATGGTCACGGCGAATGCGATTCAAGAGAACCGTTTTTATAATGGATATATTTACGCCGGTGACAGCGATTTTCATCGGCTTGACTTGCCCTCTGATTCTATTGTGAGTTTCGGGTATCTCTCGCGGAGCCTGACTGCAGATATGAAGGTGGACGTGCTTGATAATGAGGGGCAACTGCTTGGTACTATAAGGTCAATCGACGGCAGATTAGCGATGCTGCGTCTTGGTCTTGTTTCCGGGACGTATTATCTGCGTGTTGAACCGGACGGAGATGTTGATCAGGATAACAGTTACACAGTCGGATATAGGGTGTTGGGAGCCTTATTGCCTGTAGAACCATTGTCTCTCACAGTTGGAGAATCGTTAAATGGCGCGATAAACACCCTCCAGGATGTGGTGTCCATTGACGTGGCCGTAGCCGAAAACGACGGACTGAATTTTGTCTTTTCACCGGGAGGGAGCCAGGGGGAATACCGCCTTCTGTTAAAAAATGCGATGGGCGAGGAGATTGATAGCATCGATTGTGTCGACAGCGTTACCGTGGTCATGGCTGCAGCTTATGCACCGGGGAGTTATACCTTGGATGTCATACCCCTGGAGGGAATCGATGCAACCGCGTCATTTAACATTTCCTTAGAGACAGTTTCCGGGCAGGTAGAAAATGAACCCGCCGAGTCTTACAGAGATGCAACCGAATTCGATATAACGACGCCTGCCAGTGGGCGGTTGTCAAGCGATACGGATGTGGATTATTTCAGCTTTGAGCTAACCGATCCAAGATACCTTGAAATGACAGTTGATTGCCTCCAGAGTGGAAATGATTTGTTGGTGAACATCTACAAGGATTCGGATCAGAATTTAATCGATGGCATTATCGCGCAGAAAGGAGAACTTACTTCTTTCCATTTTGGGCTTGGTATTGGCCGATATTATCTGAAAGTAACCGGCATCGGCGGCGAAATCGATACGGTTCATCCATATACCATCGGCATCCAGGATTCTTCTCAAACAAACCTTGAAATCGAATCGAACAACACTGTCAAGTTTGCCAATGCCATCGAGAAGGCCAGTGCCCGAAACGGCCGGATTTTTTCTGCAGGGGATACAGACTATTACGGATTCCATCTCTCTGAGGCGGGGCTGTTTAATGTCAGCTTTTCATCCATATCCAGCACCGGAGACTATACAGTGTCGCTGGTGAATGAAAATGACCAGATTGTAGATCTTCGAGAATCCGTCAACGGCGCTCCATGCAGCATGGCTGTTTACCAGCTACCTGGAAATTTTTACATTAAAATAGAAAGCAACGGCGATATCGATCAGTACAATCAGTATGAGCTGCAACTCACCTCGGATGCAGTCATCGAAGGGATCAAGAAGATTGTCAGTGTTACCTTAACCGGGCCGCAGGATGAGATGACCATCAGTGATACCCAGAACTTGTCGGCGATGGCCAGCTACTCGGATGCCACCGCAGAACCTATTGCCAGTCCAATCTGGAGTTCCCTTAACCCGAGCGTGGCCACTGTTGACAGTTCCGGCCTGGTTACCGCGGTCGCTGAAGGCACCACAACAATCGTAGCCACCCACGGTGGGCTGACCGGCAGCTTCGATATTACCGTCGGCGCACCAGCCCAGGTCGTGGCCCAGCACTACGGCAGTCTGGTCATCGTGGCCGGCAGTGGAACCGGGCCGGAAGACCCCCTGAACGAATCAGCACAGTACCTGGCCAACCTGGTCTACAAGAGGTTCCAGACCCGTCTATTCAAAGATGAGGACATTTACTACTTAAATCCGGTGGCCGAGCATGATCTTGACGGCGACGGCTACAACGACAACATTGTCGATGATGCCACTCCCACCATAACCGAATTCGGTCAGGCCATTACCAACTGGGCCGCAAGTCAGGATACGGACGGCCCCTTGTTCATCTACATGGTCGGCCACGGCTTGATTGATACTTTCAGTTTTCCAAGTGAGACCCTCACCGCCGCTTCACTCAATGGATTTATCGATACATTCCAGGCCGCCACTGGTCGACGAGTAGTAATAATTATTGAGGCCTGTAAGTCTGGTAGTTTTGTGGACGATTTGGTTCATCCAGGAAAAAACCGAATTGTGATTACAAGCACAGATGAACAGGACGCATATATGCAATGGGAAGGTAGGATATCTTTCACTCAATTTTTTATTAACAAATTGTTAGGGGGAGGATCATTGCATGCTGGCTGGGTTAAGGGAAAAGACAAATTGGGCGAGTTGGATCTACCGTTTAGCCTGATGAACCCCCAGTTGGCTGATGGCATTGCATCAATTTCAGAATATACATGGTTAGGTGGCGAGTTTGTTATAGCCGATCCGTTTCCCGGCATGTTGCTGGGCCAAGTAATGGATATTTCGACAGGGGTTTCGATTCAGGGTGCGAATATTAACTTAGGCGGGGATTTCAATCTGACAACGCTCGATAACGGTGCTTACATCACCACGCTACCAACAGGAACCTATACCGTTACTGTAACTGCGGACGGCTATAGCCCATCAATTTTAACCAACTTGCTTGTCGGCATAGGCGATAGCCTGGTAAGAAATTTCAGCCTATCGTCCTTGGCCTCGATTGCAAAGGGTGACCTGGATGCCTTAAACGGTATTGACCTGGCGGATGCCGTCATAGCACTGAAGGCATTAGTGGGAATAGATATATCCTCACATCTCCGTGCGGATTACGTATCATCCGGTATAGATGTGAACGGTGATGATAATGTAGGCCTTGATGAACTCATATATATTCTCCAGGGAGTTTCGGGTTCAAGGCAATAATCAAAATGTACGATTACCGCCGATAACCCTCTGCATTATTTCAGGGTCACAGAGGTAACTGAGGAATGAAACCATCATTCTTACACCTGTGATATGCTCGATAAATCTACAGCATAGTTCAGTTAGGTCTCATTACGATATAGCACAATTTTTTAGGCGGGTGGGTTATGTTGGGGCTTTGGCAAGGATTACATATTTATCAGCGCCTCAATTTATGTGTGGTATAGGTCCCATACATGGAATTTAGTAATGTCATTATTTGACAGAGAAACTTCCAATTGATAGCCCCGTTTGAAGTTTTGCATTTTTTAAAAAATATTTGGGCGAAGGGTTTATATTTCCATGATTAAAAACGATAAAATTGGAACATAAAAACTCGCTTCTCAGACTGAAAGACGGGGTCTCTGGTATAATGCCCATTATCTCAAGAAATATCGTAGATTATCTGTAGGGAATAGAGCCAACATGTGTCTATTTGGATTAAGTACACAACATAGCCCAAAACATGAAATTGAAAATTACTTTGGGAACATCATAGCTTTAGGAATAGTTATCTGAAATCAACGACTATATCAAGAGAGGCAACGTAACGTCAGATGATAAAGCGAATGTGGAAAACATTCTTTTTATTTATAATTTTTTTCGTCATTTTTATAAGTAAAGCATTTGCTGCGGCTTTATCACTCCAAACAACCAGCGACGGTACTACAATCGCAAATAGCTTCATACCTGGACAGCATCTTTACCTGAACGTTGTCGTTGATGATCCAACTGAAATTGCAGGTTGCGCCTTTACAGTGAAATATGACACTACAGCGCTAGACCCGCCGGAGGTGGATACGAATGGGCTCCCTGTTGGTGAAAGCATTGTATCAGCTTTTCCTTTCACTTACGGTACTACAGATACCTTCAGGGCAAATAGTGCAGATGCCGGAAAAGTATACCTAAGTGGCGCATCAATTGGCTCAACCGGTGGACCGTTGAACTCAGTAGTCACCAATACAGTCCTGTTTACTTTGAAATTTCAAGTCAAGGCCTCTGTACCGACTGATGCTACTTTTGATTTTGAACTGCTACAAACAGAGTTGTTCAACCTGGCAGCAGGTTATGGGGTCGATAATAATGGTGACGGCGTCTTTAATGCTGGTGATGCAAAAGAGCCGGTCCCGGTGCTTGTTGGCGCGGTTGCCCAGGGCCAAGCCGGCTTCGATAACCTTGATTGTTCAACGTCTCCATGCGCCTTTCCAGTAATCCTTGGAAACGAAGAGAATCCATTTACTCCTGTCGCATCACCAATAGTTACAGTTAGTCCTGCACCCCTTGGTTTATTGTATGGTGCTATAAGTTATTCCGGGCGGCAATCTGGAACACTTGTTCTAAGAATATTCTATGCTGATGACACTATGCTTACATCTCCTATTAGCGAAAAGCAATACCCTTGGAATGCCGGAACCAGTGTCATTAATTATATAATGTCATTGCCTAACGGAAACTTTCAACTTGCTGCTTTTATCGACTTTGACAGCAATTTGATAATGGACCAATTTGAAGCCATGAAAAACCTATTTTTCAATATCGAGGGCAGCGATACTAAAATAAATTTCTCCCTCATTGAGCATGATAGTAATTCGGATGGAATTCCAGACTACTGGGACTACAAATATCCAGGTATTGGGTTGGCTGGTGATGACTACGAAGCGGATGGATATACTAACATAGTTGAATTTCAAAATGGAACTGACCCGACATTTCAAGATCCTGCAGATGAATTTCCAGGATATTATCCTGACACTGATAGTAGGGTTTCCCTTATTACTGGTCAACTAATCAATGGGGTTGGAGAAGAGATAGCAGGCGCAACTATTGAGTCGGACATGCTGAGTAACCCTTATACATCTCTCCCTAGTGGCGCATTCATATTTTATGTCCCCAATGGCCAATTTATGATTACTATTAAAGCTAACGGATATGAAACGTTAACCAAGTTTATTGATACGGCTAATGAAAGCACGGCGCTTGGACAAATCACATTAAAACCATTAGATAGCGATTCCGATGGTATGCCAGACTATTGGGAAGAATTATATGGTCTAAATCCAAATGACAGTTTAGATAAATATTTAGACAAAGATCAGGATGGGTATGCAAATTTTCATGAATATCAAAATGAAACTCAACCAAATATTCAAGATCCACCTTGTGGAATAGGCTGGATCCCAGAGACAGATTATAGAGATAAATACATAATTAGAGGGCGCGTAGTTAATGAAAGCAGTGAGGGGATTTCAGGTGCTACAGTTAAAGTAGACTCCCTTACTGAAACAATTACAAGTTCTACTGAAGGGGCCTTTAGTTTTGAAGTCCATGATTGCTCACATCACTTCACTATTTCTTTAGATGGTTACCCGGAATTAAGTTTTTCAGTTAAACTCAACGGCAGCGATGTAAATCTAGGTGAAATTCAAATAACAAATGAACTTGCCAACTTGATTCGAGCATTGAAAATTTCTTGTGGCCTTGATTTAAGTACTGAAGAAATTTCTGCAATTATTGATATAGGAAATGACGGTACTATCGGAATCCAAGAGGTTATATATTTCTTACAGAAAGCAGCAGGGTTGCGATAGGAGTTCGAGATTGAGCTGAAAGAAATTGGACTCCGCCGTGAGATATAAATCATACGTAAATAAGGGTATATAGTGATAGGATTAAATCCTTAGATACCAGCAAAACTGAATGTAGCCTCTTCATTGTAAACTCTTGTGATATACTATCCTAATCTTCACAAAGCGGCAGTGATTTTATCTACGATATATCAAACATTTAAAAAATTTTATGATATGCTCTGGAACAAATATAAATCAAAATCGAACTAACCATTTTATATCACAACGACATGACTCTGTGTTAAGTGAAAATCGTGTTATTGCATATACGTATTGACAATTAGTGATATGTTGAAAACGTTATTAAAGTATATTTTCCTTGGCGTATTGTACGTAATTATTGCAGGAAATACGGTATTTGCGTTCCAGACTAGGAAAACCTATAAGCCTCTTTCCTATGGCGCGCAAATTACAAAACCCAGTATTCTCACCTTGGAAGACAGCCGCGTTTTAAAGAGTCTTGATTCTGATACCAGTCTTAGCAAAATGAGCACAAGGCTGGAACAAATGATTTCTCGACATGCTGCGGCAAGCGTTACAAGACGGACCCTGTCGACAAGCGATCTAGATCGGATAGAAGGGCAAAACATTAAAGTTGTATTACACACACGAGTTGGTTCTGATGTGGATGTAGATAAGATAGAATCCCGCGGGGGAAAGATCCTTCGAGTTATAGGCAATATCATGGTGATCGAAGTGCCGATAAAAAAGGTAGCGGATATAGTCAGTAATGTTGATGGCGTTGAATTCGCCAGACTTCCGCATAAATTCTTTCCGCAAGACGTGCAGAGCGAAGGCGTAAACCTAACCGGGGCTAACCTGTTTCATGCTGCTGGATTTACAGGTGCAGGAGTAAAAGTAGCAGTTATAGATATCGGTTTCAAAGGGCTTTCTGCGGCGCAATCAAGCGGAGATATCCCTTATGCTATCGCCACGCATGACTACACTGGTAAAGGACTTGAAACAGAGTATAAACACGGGACCGGGTGCGCTGAAATAATTCATGACATGGTGCCTGATGCTGAGCTGCATCTTTTAAAAGTTTCAAACGATGTGAATTTTCTTGATGCGGTAGATTACTGCGTAAATAATGGGATTGATATTATAAGTCTTTCCATCGGTTTCATTGGAAGTGACCCTGGCAATGGAACTGGTCCTGTAGCGGACCTGTTCAGTACTCTTAAAGGCAATGGAATCTTCACTGTTGCAGCAGCAGGCAACAAGGCGAATATGGTTTCCGAGGGGACACCAATCGGCTTCCATTGGAAGGGAGCGTTTTTCGATGCAGGCGTTAACGATTGGTGGCAGGATGGGAGTAATGACATCCATCAATTCATTCCAGGCGACTCAGAAAGCAATTATGATGCACTAGCGGCATTTCCAGATTATGATGATGATGGTAATCCTGAGACAAACGAAGTTCAGATCGTTATGAGATGGAATGATTGGCCAGCCGCTAATATTGATTATGACCTTTTCCTGTTAGACTATCACTCCGGCGAATTAATCGCATATTCCAATGTCCTTCAAAACGGCACACAACCCCCCATGGAGATTATAGAGGTCGATCTGCCTGACATTGAAGACTATATACACTACTATGCCCTTGTCGTTACCAAGAAAAGCTGGAGCCCTCCCGGGACGGATTTGGAATTGTTTCTTGGTGGAACAAGTGCTTTTGTCCCATTCCATAACTATTTTACACCAATTGCAACGTCATCAAGCTCCATAACCGCACCTGGTGACGTAGAAAGCGTCTTTACTGTGGGCGCCATTGATCAGAGTAAATGGAGTACCGGCCCCCAAGAAGATTTCAGCTCTCAAGGACCGACAAATGCCTGGGGTGGCCTAAGCGCGCGCGTGAAGCCCGATATCTGCGGCCCCGACGCAACCAGTGGACTTACCTACGGCAATGTATCATTCTTCGGAACTTCAGCCGCTGCCCCGCATGTAGCAGGGGGCGCAGCCTTGATACTTTCCATGCATCCCAATTTAACCCCTGACCAATTGCAGTCAATTTTAGAGTCGAGTGCAGTTGATATGGGCTCGCCGGGAAAAGACAATCTATACGGCTGGGGGCGCATGAACCTGAATATATTCAATAGCCCGCCAGTTTTAGACCCCATTGGGAATAAGTCGATAAATGAGGGTGAGGCTCTGACCTTTCTATTGTCCGGGATAGATCCAGATGAGGACAGTTTAATCTATACCCTATCTAACCTTCCACCTGGGGCGGCCTTTGATCCCAATAGCGGGGAATTTACCTGGGTCCCTGGGTATGATCAGGCAGGCGTATATGAAAATATACACCTTGAAGTATCTGACGGTTTTGATTCAGACTGGGAAAAAATCTCTATCACCGTGAATAATGTCTATTATGACATTGACGATAGTGGCGTATTTGACCTTAGCGATGTGATCCTGGCCCTCCAAATTTGTGCCGGGATACAGCCGGCTTCGGCCATACATAAAGAGGCGGATATTGATGGTGATGACAAGATAGGTTTAGAAGACGCGGTCCATGCACTTCAGATTATTTCTGGGATCAGATAGGGTCATAGCGCACCGGGATAAATCTAAATATGTCTGTATGAAGCCAATATGCAGGTATTTGCGATATGTCTCAGCATGATGAAGTTATTTGATATTTACAGCTTTTGGTAAGATCTTCAAGACCGCTACTCTAATAGGATGGGCCATATTTAGGTGAATCTTGGAGCATACGAATGGCGAATATTAAGCACGTAGCTTTAAGTATAATAATATTTATCATGTTCATGTTCTCGACCGGTTGGCTCCATGCGGGCACCATAAGCGGCACCATTCAGCAAAGCGATAGCATCCCACTTACGGGGGAAGAGTACATGAGCGTTCGGGTCTTTCTGGATGATCCCTGCACCTATAGCGCGCAGACAGGGTACGAATATGTGGACACCACAGATGGAACCTATACCATCAATGGCTTGCCTGCCGGTACCTATTACCTACAGGCGTCTTATACCATTCCAGAATGGATCATTTTTCATCCCAGCAAATATAACTATGCCGCTGCTTTCTGGGGTGCGGCAGACAGCCCAATGGACTGCATGGCTGCCGAACCTATCCAGGTGTCCGCAGACACGATATTAGAAGATATCAATATCCGCCTGAACCAATACGCTACCGTCTCAGGCAGCATCTTCCAAGAGGATGGCACCACCCCATTTTCAGGAACATCTGGAGACATATTACTGAAAACTGCTCAGTGTGACACATCCAACATCAGCGCGACTATTACCAACCCGGCTCTCAACAGTACTTTCAACATATATAGGGTACCCCCAGGCACTTATTATCTATTTGTGAAACCCGATGGCAATTTCACGTATCAATGGTGGAATCCCTCTGAGAGTACCTCCCAGTGTGCCTCGGCTGAAGCGGTCACAGTCAACTGGGGTGATGACTTGTCGGGAATGGACATTCGTATGGAGGCGGGGGGCACTATTGCTGGGACCGTGTATCACCGTACGGGCAACATCTCCGGACCAGGGACTAACGTTTTGATCACTGCTTATAGCGGTGGATCTTGCGCGACATCGGTGGCCGAACGGATTGCATTCGCGGACCATTCTACCGGCGCTTACGAAGTGGTCGGACTTCCCGGCGGCGACTATCTCTTGGAGGCCAGGGTGACATCGGCAGCAACACGCCACGAATGGTGGGCCGAACCATTGAGCGTTGATGCATGTGCCGAGTCAACAGCCTTTTCGCTTTCCCACCAACAATCTTTGACTGGTAAAGATTTTCAATTGGCGGTTAAAGGAGACGTTAACGACGATTTCCGCATAACAATTGCAGACCCCCTCGTCATTCTTCAGATTATGTCTGGAATAATACCGGCACCGGTATATCTGGAAGCAGATCTCGATCAAGATGGTACCCTTGGAATGGCGGAAGTCATATACCAGTTACAGAAACTAAGTTATCAAAGATGACCTTTACTGCTGGTCTCTATAGATCGTACTTAGTCCAATGTTTCAATATCTAAATATTTGGGAATATGGTGATATGCTAAATTTCGGTTACAACCCAATTCAACGACATCATCAGGGTAGCCCAAGATGAGACGGCACCGACAGCCAGGCACCGATGAGCATTCCGATCGTTAGGGCAAGCAATAAGTATTGAGAACGCTTTTGCAGCGGTTGCTTTATCCAGATGGCGTAGAAAACGCCAATCGCCCCTCCTGCGAGAAAACCAAACATGTGGGCCAGGATGTCCGTGTGTTGGCTCGAACCCAACAGCGCCAACAAGGCCAATCCACCTCCAAGGGGCAGCAGGGCCCGTAAGCCGCTGCCGGGCTGCCGGACTTTTTTTATAAGCTGGATAGTCGCCAGAATTCCGATGGCCCCGAAAACAGCCGTGGACGCCCCTACCGAAAGATGGCCGGAGCCATGCAGTGCGGCATTCAACAGGTTTCCGAAGATGCCCGTCAAGGTGATCAAGAGCCACCCGAACCCCCAGCCGGTAAGACTGCAGACCGCTGATCCGAAGATTGCCAGGCCGACCATGTTGCCGGCCAGGTGCGGGTGACTGGCGTGGATCAGCAGGGCAGTAGCACATCGAAAAACTTCCCCCTGCAAGATATGCTTGGCAGATGCGCCCAGCGATTGGATAAACAGCTTGCTGTCCTGGGGCTGGTGGTAAATGGCCAGGTGTATCCCCAGCAGTACCAGGGCGCCCCAGACGCCGTACCAGCGGAGCCTGTCAGAGAAGTGCTCCAGGCCGGTGGTTCGGTAGTCATCCGGATGATTCTCGGTGAATTCCGCTATCAGTTCAAGTGCGTCATCCGCATCATCGGCATCCACCCAGACTTGCCAACCCAACCATGATTTGCCGAAGTCAAACTGGATCCCGGCTGAGGCAAACAGCACGCCATAGGTCTGGGCCTGTTCTTCAGTGAGGTATTTATAGATGGGAATCATTGGCGTTAAAAGACGGCTAGATTGGCTCTATTGGTTCGTTTTAAGCTGTTCAGGTCTTAGCGGTTCTCGTAAGTCGCAAGGCGTCAGTCGGGAGCGCGTAAAACCCTAAAATCCGTAAGGCGTTAGTCGTAAGGCGTCAGGCGGAAAAACCTAAAGCCTAAGTCAAAATCCGGCATTCCACTCTCTCGCTCTAACATCTATCGCCCTATCGGGCTCTCGTAAGTCGCAAGGCGTCAGTCGGGAGCGCGTGAAAACCGCAACCCGAAACCTTCCTCTTTCGCCCTTAACGCCCTAACGCTCTTACGCCTTGCGCCCTAACGCCCTCCCAACTATTGCTTCGCTAAAGACCCTCTGCCTTCCATCTATCGGCCTATTGCTAAGCTGTCTTATGTCCTCCGTCCTCCGGTCTCAGAAGACTCGCGCCTGGCCTGCCCACAGCGCTCAGCTTCTTCAACCGCACGCCAAAATACACACAGGCAAGAATAAAGGCCGGCAGGTAGAGCCACCAGGCAAAAGGGTTGGGAACGCCGGTGCGGGCGGCATCCCCGGGTATCTGGAGGATGTTGCGCCAATCCCAGCAAAAGGCCGTGATCAGCAGGATGCCTAACCCGAACTCGACCGCCAGGTCGTACCAGCGCCACTTGATCGTGTAATTATTTTCGTCGAGGTAGACCATGAGGGACCCGGCTGCAACCATGACGACCGCAATCAGGACCGGCGTGATGACCGGGCCGACCCAGGGCAGGGGTACATAGAAGAGCAGGTCCCAGGTCATGATACTGGGCGGCCAGTCTACCATGACGTACAGCCATATATAATAGAAGATGTCCCAGACGCCGAAGACAATCAAAAAGTAGCTGAACTTTTGCATTTTTGTTTTACCAGCCAAAATCCCCACCGTTACCAACATCACCATGGTTGCGATTTCACGAAAAAATTCAATCCGGATCAGGGGACTGACAACTCGTTGGCCTGCTTCCCATTTTACCACCAGTGGGAAATCGAAGTTGCCATCAAAGAAGATCTCTCGCAGATAGACCACGATGGCGCTTTCCACCCAGGCAAAGGCAATGGCGAAAATGACGAGGGTCAACCACCGGGTCAAAGCATCGCGATTTTTTTGATCGTGTTCAATGGGCATTGATATGTTTCCAAGGCCGGTTGTTTATGTTGAAAATGGTTAACACACGCCCTATGTAAATACAAACCTTCACTCAGCTTAGCTCACTGGTAGCATTTTTAGCGCCTATCTGTTGCGCACTAGGGTAATGGAATCATGATATTAACCGCACCTGCAAAATAGTTTCCGAAGTTCATACCTTTTTTTGTCAGATAAGCAGTTATTCGGTGTCAAAAGGAGTAATGACCGGATGCGCGCGGGCCCACCGGTTTCGTATTGGGGATGACATGCTGGCGTAAGGCTGCGGGGAGACAGCCGACGGGGGCCGCATTCTGGAACTGCACCTCCGCCCCGTGCCGGTGTGATACCGGGAGGCTACGCGCAACAAGGGGCAGGCAGTTTGCGGCAACTGCCTGCCCTGCCCATTTACAAAAGATCCGGTCAGTAAAAAGTCCTGGCCGGGAGGACCAGGCTTTGGATTGCCTTGGAAGGGGCGTGCTGCCGTAGCACACTGTTCTGGTGCGACTGGATTCAGACTGATAGGCGACAGGTATTTAGGCTACAAGAAAAACCTCGGCCCTTTTAAGGTCACCGTTTAGGGCCTGCGAGCTAAGTTAAACTGGTAAATTATACAGGGGTTTAAAGGTTTGCCTAAAAGTCTGCAGCCTACAGCCTAAACATCTGGAAACGGCTACCCCGGCAAAGCCAGCTATCACGGACCCGGCCCAGCGGAACGGGTTTTAAATACAGAATAATTGATTGACTTTACCAGGCAAGCGTAATAAGAACAATGATCTATAAAAATAGTAAGTTATATGATCATTTGCCTGTTGAATCGGGCAAACCCCCTTCAAATCTGATCCATACACCCGGCTCGGCCGGGACACATACATTGAAAGGCAATTCATGCCGACAGCTGACGCCCAGCCATGCCGGCTGTTCTGGTGAATGCGGCCGGAGAGGTTTACAGTTTTTGAGTAGGTTGGGAAAGGACCGTACGGATTTTAGGATGATAGGTAAGTCGCATTTTTGATCTGTAATCCGAAACCGCCTGCCGATGCTGACGGGAATGCTCAAGCAAGGCGGTTTTTTACAGGGAGAAGAGACGCGCATGGTACCTCGTGATCGGTTACAGCCAGTTGATTGTGACAGGGCAATTAAAGGCGGATGGGTGCGAACAGGCCGGGCCGGGCTGGTTGCCATGCTGCTGTTAGCCATGCTCTGGCTGCCCGGGTGCAATCCGGAACAGAAAAAGACCTATATCAAGGATGGCCGCGAATACGGCACGGTAAATGGGGCTTTCCGGCATCGGTGGTGGAATTACTATGAGCGGGCCATCTCCTTGGCCGAGGGCGAATTCCTACTCGAAGCCCTGGCTGATTTGGATGAAGCCATTCGCCAGCGGGATCATGACCAACGCATGGCCCGCACCTACGGGATGCACTTTGTCGACTATTTCCCCCATCGCGAAAGAGGCATCGTCTATTTTAAAAAGGGCATGCTGGAAGAGGCGCGCATGGATTTGGAAGCGTCTCTTGCCATGACCACGTCCGCCAAAGCGCAGCATTATCTCGACCGCGTGCGCAAGCAATGGATTGAGCAGCACAACCTGGATAGCCGCCTGCCGGAGGTTGAAATAGCGTTCCCCCGGAAAGCCGCCCTGGTAAACGGTTTCACCCTGGCGGTCAGCGGCACGGCTCGGGACGATTCCTTCGTGAAGGAGATCACGGTAAACGGCATCGCGGCGCGGATCGACCTCTCTGCGCCGGTGATACCTTTTGAGGTCGATATCCCCCTTGATTACCAGACCGACACCCTGGTCGTGACGGTTACGGATCTCGTGGGCAACGTGAACGTGGCCCGGCAGACGATTACTATAGATCGGACCGGACCGGTGGTCGGGATTGACTCGGTGGTGGCGACACCCGGTCCCACAGGCACTACGATCCAACTGACCGGTAAGCTGACGGATGCCTCAGGCATTGCCACTTTAAAGGTGAATGACCGGCTGCTGCCCATCAGACCGGAGAAACTGATCGAGCTTGACCACACGTTCACACTCTCTAAAGATGTTCATCATTTCACGATTCAGGTTACAGACCTGGCCGGCAACATCACGACGGCCGACATCGGCGCGGATGGCAAACTGCAGGCAGCACAATCCAAGCTGCTGGCTGCTAATGATGCCCTCTGCAACTATCCCGGGGCGCTGTTGTTGGCCGCTGCTCTTGGCGATGGGCCTTACATCGAGTTGAAAAAGTGGCAGGACGGCCAGCAGGTATACCTGGAAAAGCTTTACCTGGAGATCAAAATCGAGTCCGAAAAGCCCGTTTCCAAAGTGCGGGTCAATAACCGGCCCATCCTTAACAAATCCGGCCGGCAGATTTTCTTCGGACATCTGGTAGCCTTAGCGGAAGGGAAAAATTCCATCACCATTGAAGTAACCGACAGCAGCGGCCGGGTGTCCCAAAAAAAATTGAGCCTGCAGAGACTGAAACGCTCGGCTGATTCCGTGGACGCGCGTCTGAAAGTGGCGGTGTTGCCCTTCAAGCATAAAGGTGGAGAGAACAGTGCCACCGATACGGTGGAAGACAATCTACACGGCTTTATCACCGAGCATAAACGATTCGACCTGGTGGAACGGGAACACATGGACAATATCCTGGCTGAACAAAAGCTCAGCGCCTCCGACCTGGTGGACCCCCAAACGGCCCTCAACCTGGGTAAACTGGTGGCGGCTACCAACATCCGCTCCGGGTCGATTGCGCTGCACAAAAACTCCGTTGAGATATTTGCCCGCCTGATCGATACCGAAACGTCGCTTGTTCTGGCCGCCACGGATGTATTCGGCGAGGACACCGGTGTACTGGGTATCAAAGCCCTTTGCGAGGGTCTGAGTGTGAAGCTGACCGAAGCGGTGCCCCTGGTAGAGGGGCATGTGGTCAAAGCCAAGGGAGCGAAGGTTTTGGTGGATCTGGGCGAAAGCCAGGGGATCAAGCCTGGGATGCAGCTGGTTCTCTTTAAGTTGCCGGAGGATATCGATTTCGATGACACTGAAATTCTGGGTCAGGCCCGCATCACCAAAGTCAAGCAAAAGACGTCGGTGGCGGAACTCGTCAAGGAAAAAACCCCGGGGAGCATCCCGGTCATGACGCAGGTGGTGACGAGGTGAGGCAAGGCGCTTAAGCGTAAGGCGATAGTCGTGAGAGCGTAAGGCGATAGAGCGCAAGGCAACAGCAAAGCTGCTTTTATTTTTCTAATTTCGTGCTTCGGATTTTGGATTTAAATGCGTGTAACCAAGTCAGACAGTCCAAAGGGAAGCCTTGCACTTCCCAATTGCCTCAAACCCAAACGCTTGGCAGAGACCCAGCAAAAACAAATAGACCCAACTATATTTCGGGACCTATGAACAAACACCGGTTGGACGATGCCGACTTGAGGTTGAAGTGCATAGCAGGAGACCGCAATGCGGCCGAGGAATTTGTGCGCCGCTACTCAGACCTGGTATACCGGACGGTCCAGTATACCCTGCGCAACCGCCAGGCGCCCTACACCCCCGATGATGTCAGCGACCTGCACAATACCGTATTTCTGAATCTTTTCGAGAACGACTGCAAAAAGCTGGCCCAGTTTGAAGGCCGGAATGGATGCAGCCTGGCAACCTGGGTCCGCCTGGTGGCTTTGCGCATTGTGTTGAACCAGCTGCGCAAGCGTGGGCTGGACAGCATTGCCTGCCGACGGGAGATGGTAGGATTGGATTGTATCCGGGAGCTGAGCGATGAGACAGCCGGGGTGTTGGCGATGCTGGAGAAGGCGGATCAGGTAAAAATGCTCCGCCATGCGATCCGCAGTCTTCCTGCCAAGTACCGTCTGTTTTGCAAGCTCCATTTTGACCACGAACTGACCGCCCCGGAGATTGCCAAAACCATGCGAATTTCCATTGATAACGTTTATACCGTGAAACATCGGACCATCAAAAATCTCAAGGCCTATGTCACCGCTAAAATGCAAAGGGCCAAAGCCGGAAGTCAGAGACCAGAGGGCAGCACGCAGGATTTCACCATCTGATGTGCGGGTATTCATTACCCAGCGGTGGTGGGCCTAAGACTGATCGGCTTCAATTAAACCAATAACCAGGGGTTATAATCGTACGCTTTTAAGTAGCGCCGGAGATGGTTTAAAAATCAAATTGAAATGCAAGAAAATCTAATCCGGCGTGTCAATAGTTTCAAAAGACAGTTTCTATTGCGATCTTGAAACATTGACCCAACAGGAGAGACCATTGGAAAAGAGATGCTTAGATGAAGAGACGCTGGCGGATTTTTTAGAAGGCAGGCTTGCCGAAGAAAAATTGTCTCAAACCGAAGATCACCTGGCAGACTGTGACCAGTGTCTGGATATTATTAAAATTGGCGGTGGGCTCATCCGCGGAGGTGAAACCACCGGAACCCAACCGGTACCGGAACGTGTCACCGATGAAGCGGTAAAACTGGTCATCGGAGAACGGCCGCACAAAGCCAAGTCCGCGACAGAGAAGGTGGGCAGTTCTCTTAAGCAGATCTCCGCCCGAGTTTCGCGGTGGTTTTCGCATGAATTCTGGGGGGGTGCTCAGCTGGCCCCCGTGAGAGGCGATTGGCAGATTGTTACGGACAATGTAATCAAGGTTAAGAAACAATTCAAATCCTTTGAAGTCGGGATCGAAGTGGAGAAGATCAGCCGCGACACGGCCACGATCCGGGTAACCCTGGTTGCCGGTGAACAGGTGCATACCGGGATGCGGGTAACCCTCAAAAAGGGCGACCGGGAGGTGTCATCCGATGCCATGAACGGTAAGCTTGTCGTGTTTGAGTCCATACCGTTCGGCCAGTACCAATTGGTTTTTTCAAGCTTGGGTGAAACCCTGGGGAATTATAAGTTCGAGATAAAGGAGAGTGTGAATGAGTCCTGAAAGTGACGGCGGTGCCGGTTCCAGGCACGATAACATCGAAGATATTCTCAAAAAGCAGCGCGAACTGGAGGATGTCCTCAAAACGGAGTTTACGAAGGACATGACCGTCGTGTTTTCCGATGTGTCCGGTTACACCGAATTCATGGACACGCACGGCGATATTCGCGGTCGGGCCTGGATCCAGAAACACCATGATATCGTGTTTCCCATTATCGAATCCAACGGGGGGGAGATCTTGAGCATCATGGGCGATGGGCTGATGATCTCCTTCGAGGATACCCAGGCCGCAGTCAAGTGCGCCATGGAAACCCAGCAGGCCCTGGCAGAGTACAATTCCGGGACCAGCAAAACCGACCACCTGCACATTCATGTGGGGATCAATCATGGCCAGGTCCTGGTTGATAAAAATCATATCGCTGGAGATGTGGTCAATACGGCGGCGCGCATCCAGTCTGAAGCTGTTGCTGATCAAATTCTCATTTCCAAAGATGTGTATAGCCGGGTCTGTGAAAGTGAGGATATTCTTTGTCGTTTTCACAACAAGATTGGCGTAAAAGGCAAAAAAGAGCCTCTTGAGTTGTACCGCGTGGTCTGGCAGGACGAGGATACCGTTGCCGCAGAGCGAGCCGTTGTCGACCTTGGGGACACGGCAGTCAGAAGTTATGCGAAAGTTGCACCGGTGAAGGTGTTGCAGCTTGACATTGCCAGGGACGGCGATCAATTGAAGATCAGCGCCGATGAGCAGATGACGGGCGGTTCCAGCACGGTCAAGCACTATGAAGAACTACCGGTCTCCATGGATAAAATCGAGAAAAGGTGCCGCGACGTGGTCGAAACCCTGAACCAGACCAATCGCAAAGGGTATATTACCCGGGACATCTTCACTAAATTCCGTGACATCGGGCGCGTTTTTTCCGACGACCTGTTTACCCGCCGGGTCAAGGAAAAGCTGCAGGATACTGCGGCAGATCACCTCATCGTCAACCTGGACGACCATTTGGTCCAGATACCCTGGGAGCTGCTGCACGACGGCAAGGAGTTTTTGTGCCAGCGGTTTGCCATGGGCCGGGTGGTGCGCACGAGACAAAATGTCGTCGAAAACAATGTGGCCCGCCAACTGGCCCATCCGTTGAAGATGTTGATCCTCGCCGACCCCAAAGGCGACCTTAAGGGCGCCTATCAGGAGGGGACCCAGATACGCGATTTCATCGACGGTTCCGGCGACCTGATCTACGGGTCACTGCGTTCTGATAATGTCACCCCGGATTTTATCCGGGAGAAAATCCGTAACTTTGATTTTGTACATTTTGCCGGGCATGCCGATTACGACATCAATAACCCCCAAGAGAGCGGCTGGCGCCTTACCTCGGGGAATCTCATGGCCCGGGACATCATCAAGATGGCCGGGGCCGGTGTCATGCCGGCCCTTATTTTTTCTAACGCGTGTCAGTCCGCCCGTACGGAAGACTGGTCGATCAAGCAGAAGTTCCACGAGGAAATCTTCGGATTGGCCAACGCCTTTGTGCTGTCCGGGGTGAAACATTACGTAGGGACCTTTTGGGAGGTGCTGGATGAACCCTCCAACCAATTTGCCATCGAGTTTTACACCCAACTGGTCAACGGTGCCACCATCGGCGAGGCCGTGCGGCAGTCGCGGATGGCCCTGATCGAAAAATACGGTGAAGAGACCATTGTCTGGGGCAGCTACCTGCTCTACGGTGACCCGACCTTCAACTATATGGGGCAGGCCGAAGCCGCCGGGATGGCACCGGATGAAGGCCGGCGCGATAAAGCGGAGCTTGGCCGGCAGGCAAAGCGGGGCCGGGCCGACAGCGACATCATCGATTTCGGAGGCAAAGCCGAATCCCGGCCAAAAAGGCCCTGGCTGTGGCTGGCCGCAGTCGCCGCGATAGTGGCCGCCGTTCTGCTGTGGGGCTATCCTGGATTCCTCCGGGAGGGAACGGAGAAATACGAGCAGGCGGCCCTGACCTACTATCACCTGGGCAATTATACGGACGCCCTCAAAGCCTGCGCAACCCTGGAAAACAAAGATCCCGACCTGCGATTGATCTATCTGCTGCGGGGGAACATTGCCCTGCGCAACGGTAATATCGACATAGCGGAAGAGGAATATGAACGGGCCTTGAAAGCGGACAAAGGATCGGAAGCGGACCGCGCCGGTGCCCTGGTGGGACTGGGCCGGATCGCCTCTTTAAGGAAGCAGTCCGACCAGGCCCTCGACTATTACCGTCAGGCTTCTGCAGCGGCTCCCCAGAGCAATCAGGCCTATTTGGGGCAGGCCTTTATGCTTGAACAGAAGGGGGATTATGATGATGCCTTGAAATTGATTGCCCGTGCCGGGGAGATAGTACCCGACGACCGTTCCCTGGCGGCTTTTGCCCGGGAGACCAAGCAGAAGGCTGCCCTTAGCAGGGATCAGGAGAAACAGGCCAAGATCGACAAGCTGGTGGGCGAACTGCTGGAAAGCATGCAAGCACCGCCCCGGGCACTGCCGTCAGACGGCTGGACATCTCTTCCCTTGACTCTCTGGATCATGGACTTTCAGACCCGGGGTTATTCCATCGGGGAAGGGGAGGATCGCTTGTTGGGATCCGGTCTGACCGCGGCCTTGATCGATAAAAGCCGGGTCCAGGTGGTGGAGCGGGCGATTTTTGACAAGCTGCTGGAGGAGCTCAAGCTGGGCAGCTCCCAACTGGCGGACAGAAGAACCGCCCTGGCCCTGGGCAAAATTATGGCCGCCCGATTAGTCCTGTCCGGTACGATTACCTACGCTGGACCCCAGACCCAGGTTTCCCTGCGGCTGATAGAAACCGAAACCGGCAAGGTCACGGCCGCCCTGAATGAAACCCTGCCGGGTGCGGGCCGGGCCACGCTGCTGACCGGAAAGCTCGCCGCAGCCTTGATCGAGAAGATCCACAAAGCCTATGCGCTCAAGGGCAAGATTAAAAGCATCGAAGGTGACGATATTCAGATCAACATCGGATCACGGGTAGGCGTAACCGAGGGGACCCTATTCAAAGTGGCCGGGTCCGGTGCTGCTTTAGAGGTGATTTCATCCCAGGCTGACACCAGTCTGGTTAAAAGAATGCAAGGGGAAGGGCCGTTGGTTGTGGGGCAGCGGGTGAAGCAAAAGTAGCGCAAGGGAAGGGGGCCGGATCCAAGGTGCAGGAGTCGGGTTGGCAAGGTTCAGGTCAATTGGATGAAAGCCATCAGGTTGAGGGCAGCAAATCTCCACCTCTGAACATAATTGACCCGGGAGTCTATTATCCCTTGTTTTTTTATTTTATTGGGTATAGACTCTTTGCTAACATTCTGAAATTATAGGGGTTAAAGTGGGTATGGGTACAAAGTACCCACTTTTGGTGTGGAGACTGAAAACCCCGTTATCCTTCGATAATTTCAGAATACAACTGACCCACCGAATCAATCGAAAATTAAAAATTGTGAACTGGTTCACAGGCTAAATGCACAGCACCTGAGCTGAGCAGCTTTGAATTTACTGTTTTAAGGGCGAAGCACTCATTTCGGGCCACGAAGAGCGCTGGGACTGTATCGCAGTACAAATACAACTCACGGGAGATGAGGATCTGGGGATGAGATTCGATCGGGCGAGTCGTACACTATTTCTGTATTGTTTTACAGCCGCACTTTTTTTTAATCCAATAAAATTTAAGGAAATCCACCTATCCGGGGCTATGACCCTGAACCGGATAAGTGTATCAAGTCCCGCCTATCCGTCGGCTCATTTTGTCTGCAGCATGTCTATCAACCTTGCCAAGACTGACATATCAGAACATTCAAACAGCTTAAACCGCTGCCTATACTCTGAAGCCTATTTATCTGAATTAGCTCTAAAGGAGACTCCATGAAAGGCACACTTGGACGAGCCCTGGTATTTGCAAGCCTGGCACTATTAACAATCGTTTGTTGGGCGGATATTCCTTCGGCGCATGCCGATCTCAATTCAGGGCTGGTTGCCCACTACCCTTTTAATGGTGATGCCAACGATGCTACCGGCAATGGCTTTGACGGCACCGTACATGGCGCCAAGGTGATAACCGACCGGTTCAGCAATCCGGGTGGCGCTTACCAGTTCGATGGTGTGGATGACCATATCCAAGTCCCGGGTGGAAATCCGCTTGCCAACATAGGCTCGGCCCCTTTTACCATCAGCCTGTGGGTCCGGTTGGAGTCGCTCACCGGATCGTCGAATGTATTTGTTCTCGGTCAGGACAGGATCGGCAGTAGTGACGAAGAGTTCGTTGCGCTGAGTTTTTATGAAAATGAGGGCCTCAAGGTCCTGGTCTCAGACTGCAACCCGACCTGCAATTTTGCTCCTGTTCAGATACTGGATTCTACAGCTATTGATACCAACACTTGGTACCATGTGGTTGTGGTGGTCTCTGAACAAACGGTGAAAGCCTATGTAGGAGGGGAAAAGGTTGTCGAATATGGTGAAAGCTACAATTTCACCACACCCTATTTTGATTATTTCTACATAGGATCAGGTGTTCGCGGGGCCGACCCCGTCAGCTTTTCCAATTCAAGTGTCGATGACCTGCGTTTTTACAATCGCGCTCTGTCGGCAGCCGAGGTCCAGGACCTATACAAACCGGGCAGTGAGTACATTTACTTTGTAAGCAATGAGTCTGGCGCCAACCAGATCTACAGGGCCTACCCGGACGGCACCGGCAAAGTCCGCATCACCCAGGATTCCTTTAACTATGGGTATGTAAGCGCCTCCCCGGACGGCACCCGGCTGGCGGTCGACGAAGACTCCAGCGGGACCCTGAACCCCTACGTCATGAACACGGACGGGACCAACAAGATTGCCCTCGGGCCGGGGACAGGAATGGTGCGGGGTCTCGGATGGTCTCCCGACGGGAGCAAGGTCATTTTTCTCACCGGTCCCGAGACTGGTTACGGGTACACGGTAAACCCGGACGGGACCGGATTCACCCAGTTCTTCGGCCCTGACCCGGGGCGCATCACCGGCGGGCCCGGCTGGATTCCGGGCACCGATGACATCATCATGCCGCTGGAAACCAGCTCCGGCCAGAATTCGCCCAACTCCGAGTTGTTCCGCGTCAGTACTCTGGACGGCTCGGTTGTCTCTCGCTTGACAACCGATTCCATTTCCCAGCGCAGCCCGGCTGTTTCCCCGGACGGCACCAAAATTCTATTTGGTCAATCTCACGGCGGTGGTGGGGCCGGGGATTACCGCATCCACATCATGAACATCGACGGCTCCGGCAGCACTCAGCTGATTACCGAGCCTTACGAGGCCGGCAGCCCCCAGTGGTCTCCCGATGGTACGAAAATCGTCTATAACCTCAGAGATGGCACCGGAGATGTGGATGTCGCCATCGCCAATGCCGATGGGTCCGGTGTTACCCGGATCATCGATACTGCCGCGTGGGAGGGCAGCCCTTTCTGGTCGGCCGGCAATCAAACCGATACCGATTCCGACACCCTCCCCGACTGGTGGGAGATTCAGTACTTCGGCGATATCTCCCGTGATGGTATGGCTGACATGGACGGCGACGGCTTGACCGACCTGCAGGAGTACCAGAACGGCACCAACCCGAACCTGGTTGACACAGATAATGACGGCCTTTCCGATGGCTTCGAATTTGCCAATGGCAGTGACCCGATTTCCGCAGAGGGGCTGGTTGCCTATTACCCCTTCAACGGCAATGCAAACGATGAGAGTGCCAACGGCAATGATGGCACGGTCAACGGTGCCCAATTGACGGCTGGCATCGATGCAAGCCCTGATAGTGCCTATCTGTTTGACGGTATCGACGATTCTATCCTGGTTGATGGCACCGGCACGTTGAATGTTAACGGCACAGACAGCCTGACCATTTGCACCTGGGTACGGGCAGATTCATTGGCGTCCACCACGCTGGGAGTCTTCAACAAGTGGGGTACGGGCGGTATAGCGGACGACCAGTTCCAGTTCAATGTTCACAACAGCGGCCCAGGGCATACGCTTTCATTCAACTTATCGGACAACGGCGTTACTGCCGAATCCCAGGAGACCATAATAGCCGGACAGTGGTATTTTCTGACCGGGGTATACGATCACCAGGCGCAGGTGATGCGGGTTTATATTAATGGTGCCCTGGATAACTCGGTGGCAACGACCGCAAATTATAGCCTCCGAAGCACTTCGGAAGCAATCTACATTGGAAACAGCGTTTACAGCTACCCATTCAATGGTGCCCTCGACGAGATTCGAGTTTTCAACCGCGCCCTATCGTCATCAGAAGTCCAGGAGCTTTACAAACAGGATAGTGGACTGGTTGAGAAAATCGTTTTCAGATCATGGCGGACTGGAAACGGCGAAATTTGGATCATGAATCCGGATGGGACCAATCCGGAGCAACTCACGAACAATGGGTCCATGAATAGGTATCCCGCCTTATCCCCGAACGGCCGTTATATCGTATGGTCATCCGACTATAATGGAAGAGAGGCCATCTGGCGGATGAACACCGACGGCAGCAACCCCATCCGGCTTACAGATCCTGAAAATGGTGGATACGAACGTGACCGTTTCCCGGTCTATTCCCCGGATGGGAGCAAGATTGCCTTCGTCCGCTGGACGGTTTCCGGCAGTGACGTTAATCGTGAGATAGTCGTCATGGACAGCGATGGCGGTAACCAGACCCAGTTGACGACTGATTCCACAACTTCTCTGAATAAAATCTATCCGGCCTGGTCGCCGGACGGAAGCAAAATCCTTTACACGCGTACATCGTCCTCAGCAAATTCATATGATCTGTACTACATTAATGCGGCGGACGGGAGCAATCCTACCAGAGTATCAGAGAGCACGGATCGGATGCTTATTGGTTCTACCAATAACTGGAACGCCAACAGCCTCCCAATCGTAACCTCCGCGCGGCTTTTTGGCACGGAATCAAGCAATACGCTTTATCTCACAAATGCTGCCGGTGATACCTGGCAGCAGCTTCTTGATTCGTCATACAACGTAATCTCACCGGTCTGGTCGCCGGACGGTTCGAAAATTATCTTTTACTCAACTTATGAACAAGATGGCACGAAGATATACAGTGTAGATCCCGACGGGCAGAATATTACCAGCCTGACCCTTTCTGGCGGGGCCGATGATGACCCGTTCTGGGGATATTCAGTTTCCTATAGCGATACGGACTCGGATGGCCTGCCGGACTCCTGGGAAGTCGCCTATTTCGGAGATCTCTCCCACGACGGCACAACCGATACAGACAATGACGGCCTAAACGACCTACAGGAGTACCAGCACGGCACCGATCCAAACATCGCTGATACGGACAAAGACGGCCTCTCCGACGGCTTTGAGGTCGCCAATGGGAGTTATCCAAAGACGGCCGAAGGAATGGTTGCCTATTATCCCTTCAACGGCAATGCCGATGATGAGAGCGCAAATGGCAATGATGGTGGGGTAAACGGCGTACAATTGACGGAAGGAATTTCTGGGGCCCCTAATAGCGCTTTTCTGTTTGACGGCGTCAACGATTACATACTGGTTGATGGTACCGGTACATTGAATGTCAATGGGACAGACAGCCTGACCATTTGCGCCTGGGTACGGGCAGATTCATTGGTGTCCACCACGCTGGGTGTTTTCAACAAGTGGGGTGCCGGAGATGTATCGGATGATCAGTTCCAGTTCAATGTCCACAACAGCGGCACAGGGCATAAGCTTTCATTCAACTTGTCGGACGTCGGGGTTACTGCCGAATCCCAGGAGGCCATAATAGCCGGACAGTGGTATTTTCTGACCGGGGTATACGATCACCAGGCACAGATAATGCGGGTTTATGTTAATGGTGCCCTGGATAGCTCGGAGGCAACGACCGCAAATTATAGCCTTAGAAGCACTCCGGAAGCAATCTACATTGGAAACAGCATTTACAGCTATCCATTCAATGGTGCCCTCGATGAGATTCGGGTGTACAATCGTGCCCTCTCTATGAGTGAAGTCCAGGAGTTATACAGGCAGGGATCCGGCTTTTTTGAAGAGTTCCAATCAATACCAACCAGTGGTGCCGCTGATTGGGAGAGCTTTTATATCAGTGGCGAAGCATACCTGGCCGTTGCAAACCAATATTCAGAATCGTCTTTTGACGTCGATTCCAAGATATACAAATGGAATGGCACGACTTTTAAAGAATTTCAGGTGATCGATACGGTTGGTTGTGTGGATATCGAGAGTTTTGAAATCGATGGGGAAACCTATCTCGCCGCTGCAAATTACAATAATGGTAATACAAGACACATCGACTCAACGATTTTTAAATTCGATGGAACAATTTTCGTTGAATTTCAATCCATCCCAACGATTGGTGCCCTTGGTTTGGAAAGCTTCACAATCGATGGGGATGTGTATCTCGCAGTTGCAAATAGTCATGATGATTCGAACAACTATGACCTTAATTCAAAGATCTATAAATGGAATGGAACTTCATTCGAAGAGATACAAAGCATTTTAACACAAACTGGTCAGGACTTTGATAGTTTTTTAATTAATGGTGAAACCTATCTGGCCATTGCCAATCAATACTCAACTCCATCCTACAGTGTCGATTCAAAGATTTATAAGTGGAATGGAACTTCTTTTGGTGAAATACAGTCTGTTCCATCCTTAGGTGCACACGATTGGGAAAGTTTTACGATCGATGGTAACAGTTACCTCGTAATAGCCAACCGGAATAATGACAGCAATAATCATCAAGTAAACTCAATTATTTATGAATGGAACGGAACCGCATTTGTAGAAAAGCAATCGATTCCCACGGATAGCGCCTATAACTGGAATAGCTTCACTATTAATGGTGAAGTGTACCTAACCGTTGCTAATGGCTCGGACGGTACCATCAGTGAAAAAGATTCGAAGATTTATAAGTGGAACGGGACAGCCTTTTTTGAAACCCAGGCCATTCCCACAGCCGGAGCATTTGATTGGGAGAGTTTTACCATTGAAGGAAAGACCTATCTGGCGGTGGCAAATAGCAGAAATAGCTCCACCACCAATGTCGATTCAAAAATCTACAGATGGACCGGAGCCTTAGAAACAACGGATTCAGACTCCGACACACTCCCCGACTGGTGGGAGATTCAGTACTTCGGTGATCTCACTAGCGATGGTACTGTCGATACAGACAACGACGGTTTAACCGACCTGCAGGAATATCAAAAGGGCACCAATCCGAATCTTCCCGACACCGATAAAGACGGCTTGTCTGATGGCTTTGAGGATGCCAATGGGAGTGATCCGACGACCGCCGAAGACCTGATCCTCTACTATCCCATGGACGGCAATGTCAATGATCAAAGTGGAAATGGAAATGCAGGAACCGTGAACGGGGCTTACCAGGTAAATGATCGCCATGGTAATGCCTCAAGGGCTTATGATCTCGATGGAGTTGATGACTATATTTCTGTAGACAACAATCTGGCAATCATTTCAGAAGATATAACCATAACGGCCTGGGTGAAGCGAAGCGATCCCTTTACTGTATTAAGCCAATGGACAACAGGTACCACTGCAGATAATTTTATATTTAGCATTAATGGGGACAATGAACTCGATTTTGTTGTTCGCTCGGCTGATGGAAGCAATGTGGTTCATTCTATCAGTAGCGGTTTGAATCCGCTTCTGGATGAATGGATTTTCGTCGCAGTTGCCTATGATGCATCTTCAGGTGATGGAACCTTGTTTTTTAATAGTTTGTCAGAACCATTCAATACCGGGCTCAGCGGGCGGAAGATTAGTACAAGTCCGGGTATTCGTATCGGCCAAGGCTCGGTAAATCATACCTACTTTGGAAAAGGCGCCATCGACGATTTAAGAGTCTACTCAAGAGCACTGACTGTTTCTGAGATCCAGGAGATCCATAATTTAGAGAAGGTCATCGACACGGACAGTGACGGGATATCAGATGCCTGGGAAATCACCCATTTCGGCAACCTCGCCCATGACGGTACTGCCGATACCGACAATGACGGCCTGACCGATTTGCAGGAATTTCAGCTGGGCACTAACCCGATGCTTGCCGATTCCGACAAAGATGGTTTGTCTGACGGCTTCGAAGATACCTACGGGAGTAATCCTGTCTCAGCAGAAGGATTGTTGCTCTACTACCCGTTTGATGGTGATGCGACCGATCACAGCGGCAACGGCTATGATGGTGTGGTATCCGGCGCGCTTACCGACGGAGATCGAATGGGCGTTTCCGATCGTGCCATGGGATTCGACGGTGTTGATGACAATGTGGCCAGCCCCGACATCAATATCCTGGGGGGCAAAACCGCCATGACAGTTAGTGCCTGGATCAACCTCGACAGCTTTAGTGAAACCTACTCACAGATCGTCGACCAATACGAAAGCTACCACGACAACGCCGGCCATGTGTTTGCCCTGCAATTGGAAAATGCAACCCGCGCGATCCATTTTGCGGTTTTTGGCCCGGACGGCAACCTGGACCGCAAGTGGTCCAGCACACCGGATTTGGGACTTCAGACCGGAAGATGGTACCTCATTACCGCTACTTACGACGACGGCACCATTCGGATTTTTCTTGATGGGCTTGAGGTAAACAATCTCAATGTACTCGACCAGAGCGGCGCAAATACCATCCATGACCGAGTCGACCGGGTGGGGGTTGGGATTTCTCTGCAGCAGGTGACGAACAACGGTTCCGAGAAACATGGGTTGGACGGCCGTATCGATGAGGTCCGTATTTATGACCGCCCCCTTTCCGCCGTCGAAGTACTGGAACTCTTCACACTATCGAAAGGTCCTCAGATTCCGGTATTCAGTCCGTACGCGGGGAATCCGGTAGCATCCGATGCTGCCGGTCGGGTTGTAAAACATGGGGCTGAATACCGCATGTTTTACGGTACGAATTGGAGTCCGGTCAATTTAAAGACTTCCGTTGATGGGATTGATTGGAATGCTTCATCGGTTCAGGTTATTGGTTCCGCTCAAACAGGGAAGAATTGGAATCACCCGGTTCTCAGTGAATTAAAGGAAGAGGGCATTTATAAAATTTGGTCTTCTGCCACCAGTGATGGAAGTGTCGCGGGTACCAAACTTTACTATTCCACTTCAGCAGATGGCCAGAATTATACTGGGTTCGGGATGGTGCTGGATAATGAACCCTACCCTGGTTTCGATTCGAGAAATATAAATCTTTCAAGCATTCTAAAAGTCGATGGGACATATCACCTCTATTATTCGGCTTATGTAGGCAATCAAACCGGTGCCCCGGATCCAAGTGAAAATTACAGAATCGCCTATGCGACCTCACCGGATGGTATTAACTGGACCAAACATGGCGTCGTAATAGATTGGGGGCCTGCTGGCGCAATTGATTCTGATTATGCGTGGCGGCCAAATGTCATTTACGATGGAAACCGATTTGAAATGTTTTACGGCTGCGGGGATGGGACAGACGCGTACACATTCTATGCAATTTCAAATGATGGTTTGAATTGGGAAAAAATTGGGGAAGTAGGATCAATCAATGGGGATGTTGTCGGTGTGGTCAAAGAGTCTGGACAATACAGGGCTTGGTATATTTATGACGATGGTTCCGGTTACAAACTATACTACGCGGAATCAGTCGTATCTGAACAAGATATAGACACCGACGGAATGCCTGATTCATGGGAGATAACCAACTTCGGTGACCTTTCACACGACGGTACGGCCGAAACCGACAATGACGGCCTGAACGACCTGCAGGAGTACCAGAACGGCACCGATCCAAATTTAGCCGACTCGGATAGAGATGGTCTCCCCGATGGCTTTGAGCTTTCCAACGGCACCGATCCGATAACCGCCGAAGGTTTGTTCCTCTATTACCCGCTTGACAGCGATGCTTTGGATTACAGTGGGAACGGCAATGATGGCACAGCCAATGGTACAATCGGGTTTACGCCTGGTGCCGTCGCCCATGCTGCTGCGTTCGACGCAAGCGAAGACTACCTGTTGGTCGACACACCGTTCAATCAGGATTCTTCTTTAACAATCAGCGCCTGGATCAAAGCGGATTCCATTACAGGATCTCAGACCATCGTGGGTGAGCGGCATTCCGGTGGTTCAGATACTTGTGGCGGGAAGTCTGCCGGCAGTTTTCTTTTCCTGACAAAAGCAGGGGTGGCTGATTTTCGGACTGCAACAATTGATGGGGGAACGTGCTCTTATGAAGCGGTAGTTGACCCACAAACCATGGAGGTCGGTCGCTATTATCATTACGTAGTGATGTATGACAAGCCCTCCCAGCTCATGAAAATGTATCGCGATGGTATCTTGGTCGCGAGTAAAGCCGTTGGTCCCAATCTCCGCACTCAGGTTGGTTCAGAGTTGAAAATAAGCCGAAATGTGCATGAAGTAGCCTATAATCAACCATGGCTCGGGGAGATAGATGAATTGCGGATATACAATCGAGCCCTTTCCTCAGCTGAAGTTCAGGCTATATACAACCATGAAGCTTCCTCGGTTGAAAAGATTGTCTTCGTTTCCGAAAGAACAGGAAGCAGAGATATCTGGACTATGGACCCGGACGGTTCCAACCAGCAAAATCTTACAGCCAACTTCGGCGACAATTACAGTCCATCGTTATCGCCGGATGGCCGTTACATCCTATGGGCCTCCACCCAAGACGGCCGCTATGCCATCTGGCGCATGCGGGTGGATGGCACCCACAAGGTCAAACTGACAGATCCCGAAGGCGGAAACTTTGAGAGGGACATGTTCCCATCCTACTCCCCGGACATGAGTAAGATTGTGTTTGCCCGCTGGTACACGGTAGGGGCGGATGGTGACCGCGAAATCTATGTAATGGATGCGGACGGCAGCAACCAGACCCGGTTGACTTTCAATGGCCAAGGGGCGTATGCCAATTTTGCACCCGTCTGGTCACCGGACGGCACACAGATCCTTTTTAAGCAGTCTTCTCCCTCCGCCAACGACTATAACCTGCACTACATGAACGCCGACGGCTCGGGCAGAACCCTGATCCCGGAAGCCACCAATCGTCTGTTGGAGGACCTCATTCCCGGTTGCTGGTCCAACAATACCATACCGATTCTCACGGCCGGGCGCGTATTCGGCACCTCTGAAACCAGCGACATCTATCTGACCAACCTTGCCGGCATTCCGTGGCAGCTTGTCCTTAACGAAGCGGAGCACATGTTTGGGCCAACCTGGTCGCCCGACCAATCAAAAATACTTTTCCATTCTGAAATATCGGCACCAGGCAACAGGGACATCTACGTGATGGATGTTGACGGCCAGAATATTACCCGCCTGACGACCGATGCTGACTTGGACTACGCAGGTGTTTGGGGGCTCGTTCCGGCCGAAGCCTTGATTGATTCCGACGGCGATGGAATGAACGATGCCTGGGAAAATGGGCATTTCGGCAATCTGGATCAAGACGGCACGGCCGACACTGATAATGACGGTCTTTCGGATTTTCAAGAGTACCAATACGGTACCAATCCAAATCTGACTGATACCGACAAGGACGGCCTCTCCGATGGTTTCGAGGTTGTTAATGGAAGGGACCCCGCGACTGCTGAAGGGTTGGTTGCCTACTATCCTTTTGACGGCACGGCTGAAGATGAGAGCGGGAACGAAAATAATGGCATTGGTCAGGGGGGCGTGTCCTACAGTAACGGTGTTACCGGCCAGGCAGCGAGTTTTGACGGGGTTAATGGTAAAATACTCGTTCCAAATGATACAACCCTTAGGTTCGGGACGGGGCCCTTTTCCATCTCATTGTGGTTCAATACAACACTTTCCAGCTGGGGCTTTATCACTGACAAGGACTCGCAGCCGGGCGTGTACCGCCTTAACATGAATCTCAATGGAACCGGAAATCTGGAAGCAGGTGCTATTTCCTTTCAGATCCAGGATGACAGCAACCCGGCCGTCTTTGCCGCCGGCTCTAATTCCTTGAATAACGGTGCCTGGCACCATGTGGTCGGTGTGCGCGATACGTCGAATGGGAAAATGAAACTCTATGTTGACGGATTGCTTGTAAATGAAACTGCTGATAACCCGTCGATAACCTCGGATAGTGACGCTCCCTTATCTTTTGGCGGTTATTCAGGCGGCAATACGCACTGGTATGCTGGTTTGGTAGATGAAGCCAGGGTGTACAACCGTGCCCTTTCTCCACTAGAAGTACAGGAGCTGTATAAGCAGGATGGCGGCTTTGTTGAAAAAATCGTCTTCACCTCCGACCGCAGCGGCAATTCGGATATCTGGATGATGAATCCGGATGGCGGCAATCCTATCCAACTGACAAATGACACTGCCTTAGATCAATATCCGACATTGTCTGCGGATGGGCGCTATATTGTCTGGATGTCCGACAATAATGGACGGGAGGCGATATGGCGGATGAATGTCGATGGGACGAATAAAGTGCGACTGACCGACCCGGAGGCTGGCGGATACTATCGCGATGAAATGCCGGCTATTTCACCGGATAGTTCGAAAATCGCGTTCGGTCGGCGTGTATCCCTGGCCCAGGCCGGAAGTTCGCCCATCGAAATCTTCGTCATGGATATCGATGGCGGCAACGTTCAGCAGCTGACAACCGGGGCAACGTCCACGAATAATTTCTCGCGGCCCTCCTGGTCTCCGGATGGGACGCAAATACTCTACACGAGAAGGTCTTCGTCAGCCAATTCCTATGACCTCTTTTACATGAACGCGGCTGATGGGAGCAGTGTAACCAGTATACCAGAAGCTACCAACCGTATGACAGTTCCCGGCGCTGATGGGGCCTGGACGTCAGGACACGCATTACCGATTTTAACGACGGCTAGAATTTATGGAGTTGAAAACGAGGACATATACATTACGAACCTTAGCGGGGACCCGTGGCAGCTTGTTCTGGATCTAACCGTCGAAACATACGATCCTTGCTGGTCCCCGGCCGGAGACAAGATTGTTTTCACTTCAGAACATTCCCAGGCCGGCAACCTGGATATTTACCGTGTAGATCCAGATGGTCAGAACCTAGTTAGGGTAACGAGTGACACTGGATCCGATGGACAGGCCTTTTGGGGATTCGTACAGGCCAACAGTGTATTTGTCGATACAGACTCTGACAGTATGTCCGATGGCTGGGAAACCATCCATTTCGGAGACCTCACCCATGACGGCACGTCTGACACCGATAACGATGGTCTGACAGACCTGCAGGAGTACCAGCACGGCACCAACCCGAATATAGTTGACACAGATAATGACGGCCTTTCGGATGGCTTCGAAATTGCCAATGGCAGTAACCCAATTTCTGCAGAGGGGTTGGTGGCCTATTACCCCTTTAACGGCAATGCCAATGATGAAAGCGGTAATGGACTTGATGGCACCGTGAGCGGTGCCACTCTTTCCGTGGACCGGTTTGGCAACGCTAATGTTTCATATGAGTTTGACGGGACAGACGATGAAATCATTGTCCCGAATGCAAGTGCACTTGAAATCTCCGGCAATATTACTGTTGCCGCTTGGGTGAACCACAATCACTACCCGGGCATGACTGATGGTAGTTTTGTTAATAAGCGGGAGGGTGAAAAGGGATTTTCACTTTACATGTCAGTTGTAGATGACAATCACTATCCAAGATTTGCGGTTGGTGACACGACTTTCTCTGGTACCCCAATAGGCTCGACAACTATTTCCAGAGGTGAATGGGTTTTACTCGTAGGCACTTATGATAATTCGGAAGTTAAAACATATATAAATGGCGTATTGGACACTACCTATTCTTATCCGGACCAACTTGCAATAAACACGGTCCCCGTTTATATGGGGCATTTTATGTCGGGCGAAACTGGAGTTAATAATACTGCTTTTTATCCAGGCAAACTTGATAACGTTCGCATATTTAACCGCACCCTCTCCGCAGCAGAGGTCCAAGAACTTTACAAACAGGAATCAGCCCAACTGGTTTTCAATGAAGACTTCAACGATAACGATATAAGTGACTGGACAGTCAGCTCCCTCTATCAAGAACGTGCTGATCAAAGTACACCAATCGTAGAGAACGGAGCTTACCTTGGCGGTACTGATGGCTCCCATGATGGCGGCCATCACAAGTTGCTGCCGGTGCCACTTGTCGGGAACCAATTCTCCATTGAATCCGACATGAAGTGGGACGTTCTCGCTGGGACCCAGGGCGTTGGCCTTTATGTAGACAACCAAAACTATGGAATTGATACAGGGGCCAACGGTTACACGCTCTTTTACAATGCCCAAGAGCAATTGAGCGATGGTACCGCCAGACTTCGTGTAACGAAGAACTCCAACGGTAGTTATCAATATGTGGCCGTAGCAGATCTCCCGGCCCTAGATAACGATTGGCACAGAGTCAAAGCATCGAGAAGTGCCGATGGGACCTGGCGCCTGTTTTTAGACGGCCAGGAACTGACCCTGTCCACCAACCAGGCGGATACGGAGTTCACTACCTTCGCTTACGTTTCAACCATGGTCGATCGCTCTACCGGGTATCCCGCTTCATACAAGGGAATCGATAATATCCGCATTTACCAATCTTTGACCGGACCCACAAACAATGCGCCCAATATGCCGGCTTCACCTGCTCCAACTGATGCTTCCACGGATGAGTCCTTGGATGTGGACTTGTCCTGGACCGGCGGCGACCCGGACACCGGTGATACAGTCACCTATGATGTCTATTTCGGAGCGGATAATCCACCAACAACATTGGTCTCCGATGATCAGGCCGGGACAAATTACGATCCCGGGGCATTGACTTATAATACGACTTATTACTGGCAAATTGTGGCCACAGACAACAACGGTGCGTCTACCACCGGTCCTGTATGGAGTTTTACCACGGCCAATTATCCAATAGCGCAATACACCAGCCTGCCGGGGAACCTCACCAACCAGACCGGTATCAATATCTCCATCGGCGGGGAAGGGGTCGTGGCATATAGGTACAACCTGGACTCCGGTGGCTGGAGTGCCGAGATCGATGTGGCCACGCCCATCAGCGAGACAGGCCTGGCCCCTGGAAGCCACACGGTCCAGGTCATCGGTAAAAACAGCAGCAACGTCTGGCAGCCGGAAGCATCGGCCAGCACCTTCAATTGGACGATCGATACCACTCCGCCGATTATCTCCACCTTTACCGTGTCCGATGCGACCAGCGGCAGCCAGAGTGTCACCAATGCCAGCACGGTGAATGTTTCATTGTCGGGAAGCGATGCCGGCGGCATCACCCGCTGGCTGATCACCGAGAGCGCCACTGAGCCTACCTTCGCCC